>JAEEGK010006897.1_pt1 | contig 27192 bp, 17 predicted proteins | sample 8958771 | NCBI WGS metagenome assembly JAEEGK01 (sample SAMN16246547, study PRJNA631951) | gut metagenome | biome: gut microbiome; feature: rumen; material: SC-attached | host: Bos | place: Iran: Karaj | collected 2018-10 | reverse complement strand
TTTCAATGATAAAAATGCTGCGGGATACTATCACACTGATCATAAGGCACATTGTGCCGAAGGTTGCCCTGTCGGGATAGTGGGGAGAAAGTATCATTGCGCCCCAGGAAAGAAGGGCGGCAACAAGTATTATGATCTCCGTCTTCTTAAGCTTTATTCCAAGGACGGATATGCTGATGACCAAAACGGCAGCAAGTGTAAGCAGTGTCAGGATCTGGAATGAGAAGAGAGCTTTGCACTCTCCGTAGCATCTGAGGAAGAGTTTCCAGAGAATGCCGTATTCTTTTTCGGCTTCAGCCGCTCTTACGAAATTACCGGGAGCTGCGATGCATAAAATACATCCGATGAAGCAGATGATACTTCCTTCGATCATCCAGAAGGGGATCCTGCTTGTTCTCTTTTTGGTAAGGAACATAACGATCAGGGAGACGATAAAACAGGTGGGCCCCATGTTTTCGTTGCTCCATCCTGCGATGAGGGCAAGGGGGATCATCCAGAACACGATCCCGGGGAGGGGCTTAACCACACCTTCGACCTCTCTTAAATAGCAGAACATGTAGAAAAGAAGAAAAGCAGTGATGTAGAGATAATTGGCTGCTCCGGCTTCCCAGAACATGCTCATCTTCCAATTGGCGGAAAGCCCGACGATCAGCCCGGAAGTGAGGGTTATTACAGCGAGCTTATTCTTAAGATTCGCAGAGGAAGTCCCTGAACAGAGGATTATCGTAAATGATAGAACAAAGAGCCAGAGGGTATTTAAGATATCCGCAAAACCTTCGCCGGCCAGGATGATGAGCTGGAGAAGACCGTGAGCTATGCTTCTTCCGCCCCAGTTATGCCAGTGCCAGGTCTGCGCATGAATAATGTCACCGAGGGATGTAATGGGTTTATCGGAATCCAAAAGTGTCGAGTACCATATATCATCCATCATAAATGGGATGATACGGTTGGCATAGAAAACAATAACTGCGGTTATTACAAGGATCGCAAGTGTGATGTAAGTCAGTTTTTTACGAGAATTTTCCATAAAAAAATAATATATCAGTGCCTGTTTTTGGTCAAACGGTTACGCAGGGCTTTGATTGAAATATCCCTTTTAAAATAGTATTATACATCATGTAGTGTTTTGGGCGTAAAAAGGTGGCATATATGCCCCGGAGGATTTATGAACATAGTCATTGTCGGATGCGGTAAGGTAGGTATGGTTATCACCAAGCTGCTGTCCAGCGAAGATCATAATATAACACTTGTCGATGAGGACAGTGAGGCAATAGCAGCGGTAACCAATCATTACGATGCCATGGGAGTAATAGGTAACGGTGTCAGTTACCAATCACTTCTTGAGGCCGGCATTAAGGAATGCGACCTCTTTATAGCGGTCACGGATTCCGATGAGAAGAACCTTCTTGCGTGTCTTATCGCCGGAAGAGCCGGAAGATGCAAGACCATAGCAAGAGTCAGGAATCCTATCTACTCACATGAGATAGATTTCCTCAAGAGAGAATTTAACCTTGCGATGGTCATCAATCCGGAAGATACCGCCGCAATGGAGATATCCAGAGTATTTCTCTTCCCTCAGGTCTTTAAGATCGATACCTTTTCGGGCGGAAGAGTGGAGCTTTTCCATTTCCATGTAACCGAAGAAATGCCCATTTGCGGACAGGCTCTTTCGATTCTCAGAGAAGACATATTAAAGGGAATAATCGTCTGCACTATCAGAAGAGGCAAGGAGGTCATCATACCCAAAGGTAATTTCTCTTTTGCCGCAGATGATGACGTAAGCATCGCCACTACCAGAAAGGATGCCCTGGCATTCTTTAAAAAGCTTGGTGTTGTAAAGGGCAGGGTAAGAAATGCCATGATCGTAGGCGGCGGAACTCTGTCTTACTATCTAGCCGAAAGACTCATAAAATCCGGTATCGAAACCACCATCGTTGAGATGGATTACAAGAGATGCGAGGAGCTCTCCGAAGGACTTCCCCAAGCGAGGATCATTCACGGAGACGGAACAAACAGAGACCTTCTTGATCAGGAGGAACTGTCCTCATTTCAGGGGTTTGCAGCACTTACGGGACTTGATGAAGAGAACATACTTCTGTCCCTTTATGCCGGAAAGCATTCCAAGGCCAAGGTCGTAACCAAGATCGGAAGACTTAACTTCGGTTCCGTAATAGATGCGCTGAATCTCGATACGATAATCAATCCCTCGGCGATCACAGCGGATTATATCGTTAAATTCGCCCGTTCGCTCTCCACGGATCCTTCCAACGACGTTGAATCGCTTTATAAGCTTGAAGACGGAAAGGCTGAGGCGATAGAGTTTAAGATCAAAGAGGAATCTGCCGTTACGGGTGTAATGCTTAAAGACCTTAAGATCAGAAAGGATGCCATTGTCTGCAGCGTTTTCAGAAACGGCAGGAATATTATTCCCACAGGTCAGGATAAACTGATGGTGGGAGACAGAGTCATTATAGTCATGAGCGGCGGAAGGATCGCCAATATCAAGGAGATTCTCGAGTGATCATGAAAAAGAATTCGATAATCCTTTATATCGTGGGAATACTTTTATTGTTTGAGAGTGCTTTTCTGCTCCTTCCCATGATTATCTCATTAATATATAGGGACGGTAACTGGATGTGGTATCTTCTCACCGTCTTTATATGTCTTGTTCCCGGAATTCCCCTTGCAAGGATAAAGCCGGGAAAAAATCTTTCCCTCAAAGAAGGATATATAATAGTTGCTCTGTGCTGGGTCGTACTTTCCGTATTCGGTGCGATCCCACTTATGCTCAGCGGTGATATCCCGGATTACATCGACGCTCTGTTTGAAACCGTTTCCGGATTTACCACTACCGGAGCAAGTATCCTTTCCGATGTAACCGTGCTCAGCAGATCCGGAATGTTCTGGAGGAGCTTTATGCACTGGATCGGCGGTATGGGAATCTTCATGTTCATGATGGCGGTTCTTCCCATGCTCGGCACTTCCGATATGAACCTGATGAGAGCTGAGTCCACCGGACCTTCCGTAGAGAGGATCGTTCCCCATGTGCGCGATACGGCAAGGCTTATGTACAGCATGTATTTCGGTATCACCATAGCTGAAATGGCCGCACTTCTTATCTCGGGAATGGATCTTTATTCATCCGCGCTTCTGACATTTGGTACGGTCGGAACCGGCGGTTTCGGACTTGTCAATGAATCCTGCGGAACATACACTGCCGTACAGCAGATGATAATCGCGGTATTTATGGCTGCCAGCGGGATCAACTATACCTTTTACTTCTTTATAATATCCCGCAAGATAAAAGAAGCTTTCCATATCGAGGAAGTAAAATATTACCTTGCGATCGTACTTGCTTCGACCGCCATTATCGCGTTCAATATCAGTCACCTGTATCAGAGTACGGGGGATTCGCTTCGCCATGCGTTCTTCCAGGTGGCTTCGATCATGACAACCACCGGATATTCGACTGCGGACTTTGATATGTGGCCGGAACTTTCAAGGACCATACTTCTTATGCTCATGATGATAGGCGGATGCTCAGGCTCTACCGCGGGCGGCGTCAAGGTATACAGGATAGTCCTTCTTATGAAGCAGTTTGCCAAGGAACTGTCCGTACTCCGTCATCCCAGGGAGGTCAAACTTCTTAGAATGGACGGGAACATTGTTAAAGAGCCTGTCATAAGGTCTACCAACGTATTTATCTCGATCTATTTTGTGATATTCTTCATTTCGCTTTTGTTCGTAAGTATCGAGAACTATGATTTCACAACGGGATTTACCGCGGTTGCCGCAACCATCAATAACATCGGCCCCGGCCTTTCTCTTGTCGGACCCACATGTAACTACGGTTTCTTTTCCGCGTATTCGAAAATAATACTGATCTTCGACATGCTTGCGGGAAGACTCGAACTGTTCCCTATGCTGCTTTTCTTCAGCATGTTGAAACCAAGGAGGAAATAAAAATGGTCTACACTCTTACATTGAACCCGTCCCTTGACTATGTAATGTATCCTTCTGCTTACCTTAAAAAGGGCGGCACAAACAGATCCGGCAGGGAAGAACTTCGTGCGGGCGGTAAGGGAATCAATGTTTCCGTTGTGCTGAAGAATCTGGATGTTCCCTCAAGGGCTCTCGGATTTATAGCAGGCGCCACCGGAGATGAGATCGAAGGAACATTAAGAAGCATCGGAATCCGTACCGGTTTTATCATGCTTCCTTACAAGAACGGAATAAGCCGTATCAATGTTAAGATCAGAACCCCTTTTGAAGATGAGGCTGAGCGCGGATACGAAGAGACCGAACTTAATGCTGCGGGACCTTTGGTTGAGGACGAGTCGGTTGAAGAACTCTGCGAGAAAATAGAGAAACTGACCGACGAGGATTTCCTTGTTATTGCGGGCAGTATGCCTGCCAAGGCACCTGAGGATACTCTTGAGAGGATCTTAAGATCCGTGCCCGAAGGCGTTAAGATCGTAGTGGATATGACGGGCGACAGACTTAAGAAGGCTCTGAAGTTTAAGCCCTTCCTCATCAAGCCTAATCTCGAAGAACTCTGCCAGGCTTCGGGAAAGGAATTAAAATCTGTCGAAGATATCATAAAAGAGGCAGAAAAACTTCACAAAGAAGGCGCTGAGAATGTTATAGTATCTATGGGGGCAGACGGTGCTCTGCTTCTTGATAAGAACGGTGATGTTCATAAGTGCAAGGCTCCTGCCGGAAAAGCACTGGGTGCATTCGGTGCGGGTGATTCGATGACTGCCGGATTTATCAAGGGATTCCTCGATGAACATGATCCGGGTTATGCGCTTAAACTCGGAGTTGCTGCAGGAAGCGCAGCCGTATTTGAAGGCAAGCTTCCCGGGTATGAAGACATAATGAAGGTATTCGATGAAGTATAAAGGATTACCCATTAAAGATGGAATCGTAATAGGACGTATCCGTGCGAGGTTTGCGTCAGGCTCCGGCGAGACAAAGCGGGAGAAGGCTGACGCTGACTTCGAAAGGATGCGTTTTTTTGATGCTCTTTTGGAATACGAAAGTTCCATGAAAACTATCGCATCGGAAAGCTCCACCAAGGAAGGCAAGGATATTATTTCAGCCCAGATCATGATATCCAGAGACCCTGTGCTTTCGGATGAGGTTCTCGAACTGATAGATTCCGGAATGTTCGCGGAAGATGCGATTGAAGAAGCGTGCCGGAAATATGCTGATATTCTCAACACTTCGGGCGATGAGACTTTGATCGCAAGAAACGAAGATCTTGAAGAAGTAAAGAACGGTATTATGTCTCTTATGGGAGGCGAAAGCGGCACTCTCCAAAACAGTGATCCCCAAGATGACGGAGATGTCATTTTTGCAGACAGGCTTTCTGCCGCACAGATAGTAAGCTGTAAGGCGGAAAAAGTAAGGGCTATTGTGATGCGCGGCGGAAGCGAAGCGTCCCATGCCGCGGTAATACTCAGGTCAATGGGGATCACCTCAGTATTCGGAGTTCCTTATGCACCTGATGATGTATCGGGTAACAAAGAATGTATTGTAGACGGTAAATCCGGAGTAGTAATAATCGATCCCACTGCGGAAGAAAAGAATAAGTACTCAGGAAAATATATCCCTGAGGTTAAGCCGGTGGCAAGTGTAAAGCCTGCAGCTGCGGAGCCTGTAAAGACCAAGGACGGAACAGAGATAGGCGTGCTGTGTAATATAAGCTCCGGTGATGTTCCCGATGAAGCTGCTTTGGCAGACGGAGCGGGACTTGTCAGAACGGAATTTTTGTTCATGACCGGAGATCTCAATTATCCCGAGAATGAGCAGGAGGAGATCTATGCCCGGATAGCGGATTCTTTTGCGGGAAAGAATACGGTTATCAGAACCATGGATGTGGGTGGGGACAAAGGTCCGGATTCTCTTCTTGAAAGCGAGAGCCATGCGGATAATCCTGCTCTCGGATTGCGCGGTATCAGAAGAAGCCTTCTGGATCCGGACGGTTTTATGATCCAGGTTAAGGCAATCCTTAAAGCGTCAAAAGGAAGAAATATCGATATAATGCTCCCTATGGTAACGTCGCTTTCCGAGGTCATAGAGGCAAGGCATCTTATAGAGGGATGCAGGTATGAACTCGGAAAACACGGCATATCATATCGTGAGGATATAAAGCTCGGGTGCATGATGGAAACACCCGCTGCGGTGATGTGTGCAAAGGAACTTGCCAGAGAAGTCGATTTCTTTTCCATAGGAACCAATGATCTGTCACAATACATTATGTGTGCCGACAGGGGAAATCCTGCATTGTCGGGATATGTAACCATATATCAGCCTGCTGTCTTAAGAGCGGTCAGGCAGATCTGTGATGCGGCCCTCAGTGTGGGAATACCTGTTACCGTATGCGGCGAAGCAGCGTCTGATCCCTGTATAATACCGGTATTTTTGGGGCTGGGAGTCAGAAATCTGAGTGTGTCACCGTATAAAATAGCCGAGATCAAAAAGACGGTCCGCGGACTTACCATGTCCAGCTGCAGGAGCCTTGCATCCCTTGTGCTCGAAGCGGAGACCGTAGAGCGTATAAAAGAAATATTGAAATGATCATGATCAATAATATGAAAGGCGGAAGGATCAAGTGAACGAGGACGAAGCAAGGCAGTATAAAAAAATGATCCTGACGCCTCCGGGAAGGCTGGTGTTTACACTTGCGGTTCCTACTGTCATAAGTATGCTGATAACCATGGTATATAACCTGGTTGATGCGTATTTCGTCGGGAAGATCAACACAAGTGCCAGCGCGGCCATCGGAATAGTAATGAGTGTTCAGTCCGTTTTCCAGGCCTTCGGATTTATGTACGGTCAGGGGAGCGGTTCTAAGGTGGCAAGACTTCTTGCTGCAGGCAAAAAGGAAGAAGCGGATAAGACACTGACTCTGGGAGTAAGTGCATCGCTTTTGTCCGGGGTATTTCTTACTCTGATGGGATTCGTCTTCCTGGATGCTCTTATAAATTCTATGGCGACCGCCACCATATTCCCATATGCCAAAACATATGCAACGTACATATTGATATCAGGCCCCGTTCTTGCGGTGAGCTGTGTTTTGAACAATGTCCTCAGATATGAGGGCAGGGCATTTTTTGCAATGTTCGGTCTTGTATCCGGCGGCATACTGAATATGGCGCTCGACCCCATACTTATGTTTAACTATGGCCTTGGGATAAAAGGTGCGGCGATTGCCACCATGGTGTCCCAGATAGTGAGTCTGGGGATACTTCTTTATATGTTCCTCTCACACAGAGCCATAAGCTCCATTAATCTATCGTATCTGAAACTGCCCGCATCGGAGATATTTGGCAGGATCTTTGAGATCGTGAAGACGGGTTTTCCCTCGCTCCTCAGGCAGCTTTGCGCAACTCTTTCGACCATGGTCCTCAATGTCTGCTCCAAGCCGTACGGTGATGCGGCGATCGCGGCCATGACCATCGACGGAAGAGTGCTTATGTTCATAGGAAGCACCATGATCGGTATCGGGCAGGGATTTCAGCCGGTCTCTGCATTTAATTACGGATCCCGTAAGTACAAGAGAGTAAGGGAAGCCTGCTTTGCAACCTGGAGAGCGGGAACTATTCTTATGACCGGACTTGCCGTTCTCGGTTTTATTTTCTCTGCGGAGATAATAAGGGTGTTCAGGGATGATGACATGGTGGTCTATTACGGAATTCCGGCACTCAGGTTCATGTGTATAGCAGTTGTGGTCCAGCCCATATCCGTTGTGGGAAACATGCTTTTCCAGAGTATAGGGGAAGCAAGGAAGGCATCGATACTATCCATGCTCAGGTCGGGACTTTGCTATATTCCGCTTCTTGTTATATTGCCGCTTTTTTTGGGATTTTTGGGGATCCAGTGTTCACAGATGTGTGCCGATATCCTCTCCGCACTTATATCCGTTCCGTTTCTGATCGGTTTCTTCAAGGGTCTTCCCGGGGAAGATATGCACACGGAACAGGATGATAAATATGAAGAGTATTCGAAAAACGAACCGGATATCGGTATCCGGACATCCTGAAAATACGTGCGGGGCCGCTTGGCTCCGCTTTTTTAATGATTTCGTGTATGTTATAATATTTTGATATGTTTTTGGAGGATCAAGGATTTGAGAAAGGTAACGAAGATTGTTTATATCCTGATGCTTGTGTCGTACACATACCTTCTTTTTGTGCTCTTCAGGAATCAGGCTTATCATACGGAATATCTGGTCTACGGCTCTGACGTAGATGCATACCTGCTGGAAATGCAGGGGATCGACAGCGGATTTGATTTCCCTTATCCGGTTTATTTTCTGCTCGGCAAATTCTTTGCTCTGTTCGGAGGAGTGGAGATGGGGGCAGCCGTTTCCGCTACCATCCTCAATTCCATATCCCCGGCCGTTCTTTCATATTTCATGCTTAAGAATCTGGGACCTCTTGTTTCGGATAAAGATAAAAACAAAACGGCATATGAGGAATTCATAATCCTTGTTACTTATGCTCTGTTTTTCGTATCGATGCTCTATCCTCCCAAGGGCATCTACCTTCCGGGAATAACTCTCAGAAATCTCGGGGTTTACAGCCCAAACCCTTACTATAATCAGACCTATCTTGCGGCAAGAGGTTTTGCTATCGTGGCTTTTTTCCTCTTTGCTCATATCCTGACATATTACGAAGACCATGTTGATGTTAAGGAATATGTGACCTTCGGTGTTTTTCTCCTGCTTGCGACTCTGACAAAGCCCAGCTTCACATTTATACTTGTATCAGCTGCAGCGGTGCACATGATCGTCAGACTGATCATGTCAAAGGGAAAAAAGACCAGGGAATTCTTCTGTCTGCTTGCAACCGCCATCCCCACATTCATAACGCTGCTGATCCAGTTCGGCGGAGTATTCGGTTCGAACTCACATGCCGGAGATGAGGGCGGAATCGGATTTGCCATAGGAAAGGCATGGGGTGTTTATACTGACAACATCGTTCTTGCGGTGATGCTTGCAAATGCATTTCCCGGAGTGGTGATGCTTTTGAATCTGAAGAGATTTAAAGACAATAAGATCTTTCTTCTGTCCTGGGAAGTAATGATGGCGGGATTTCTGGAATTCTTATGTCTGTACGAAAAGGGAGAAAGACTTCAGCATTGTAATTTTGCCTGGGGATATATGTACGGAATATTCTTCGTATTTGTATCCGGACTCATGCTCCTTATCGAAAATACCGTTAAGAAAAAGCAGCCGGTATGGATGCTGGTCTTTGAATGGGCGGTGTTTGTATGGCATCTGGGCTGCGGAGTTGCTTTCTTTGTGATGCTCTACGGCGGAGGATATTTCTATGTCTGATAAGAAAAGATCATCCGGAGTTTATAAGGTTACGGCCGCGGTACTGCTTACGGTATACTGCGTGCTGTGTGTTTTTCTGTATTACAAGTTTATGGGCTGGACCGAAGGATCGGTTTATGAGTCTGATCTTCCGGCACATATCAGCCTTGCAGTGGATGACGGGCTTATCTATTCGCTCATATCTTTTATCATAATCGGACTTGCAAAGAGCGGAACCCTGGAACTTCTTCCCGTTCTTCTCGGACTGTTTGCGGCTCTTTCGGTTTTCTTTACTGCAGAGCTGATAATGGAAGTTTCGGATAAAAAGATGGATTCGAATATTGCCATTATACTGGCGCTGCTTCTGAACATAGTCATGCCTTGCTATATAAAGGGGCTTTCCGACGGAAGATATATGGGAATGCATGCCGCCTCCATCTGGCATAATTCCACCTATCTGATGATGAAGTGGCTCGGACTATGGACTATTCTGGATTATATGCGGATCGAGAAGAATATCACTCAGAAACTGACAGTTAAGTCATATTTATTTTTCACATTTCTTTTGACAATTACAACCGCAGCCAAGCCTAATTTCTTTCTTGCGGTCACCCCTGCAATGCTGATCTTTCTGATTGCAGATCTTGTAAGGCATAAAGCTCCATTCGGAAGACTAGTCTTTTTCGGTTCCTCCGTGGTTCCTTCTTTGGCGGTGATGACACTTCAGAACAATGCACTCTTTAAAGCGGGTGCGGGCGGAAACGGAATTATGATAGCGCCGGGAGTGGCCATGAGTGCTCATACCGGTTACCTGCCCATCGTAAGCATCCTGTCCATAGCTTTTCCTCTTATGATGCTTCTTTTGCACATAAAAGATATCTTTAAAAACAGATACCTTCTTTTTGCATGGATCTGTGCCGGAACGGGCTATATGGAGTATTTCCTTTTCAGTGAAAAAGGAGCCAGAAATATGGATGCAAATTTCAGCTGGGGATATGCGTTTACCATTATCCTAATCTTCGGTATCGCACTTATCACCTGGATAAACGATCTTAAGATTTTCAAAACCGATAAGAACATAATTAAGAAAGCATACCTTGCGGGATGCGGAGCTGTTCTTGCATATCATACCTGGTGCGGCCTTTTATTCTTCACAAGGCTGTGCATGGGTGTCTCATATATGATGTGGGGTTAAGGTATTGGATAAAAATGTCTTGAGACAAAAGAATAAACCCCGGGATGCGGCAGGATTTATCCTGTCCGCTCTTTTGGCAGGGTTTGCGCTGACTTTTAAGTTTACCGAAGGGCTGCCTTTCTGGGCATACGGAAGAGTAAGTCTTGATCTGATAAAGGCAAGGATCTATTCGGGACTTGGGGACTATCAGTTTGACATGATCGTCTCCTCCCTTTTGTGCGGAGCTGCGATTTATTTTGTCCGGGAGAAATTCGGAAAGCATTTGCGCGGGTTTATCCTGCCGACGACACTTGGTTTCATAGTGGTATTCGGAAGATCTGCGTCCGAATTCGGAAATCTTTCGGGAGTGTTTGATACTTTTCCGTTTATTGTAAGAGGTGCACTTGCATCGCTGGGATTCGGAGTGATATTCAGACTTCTCTTTGCACTCTTTGAAGCGGGATTAAAGAAGGCTTCATCCCTTGAGAACGGTCCGGAGTTTTTGGACAGAGTTTTCGATGAGCATATTTTCAGGAATGTATTTTGGATACTTATACTTTTGTGGCTGCCCGTTACTATTTTAAATTTCCCGGGGAATTACAATGCGGATTTCATAGGCCAGATGATGCAGACAACCGGGGAGATGCCCTGGTCGGGTCATCATCCGATAGTACTTACCGCAGTGATCGGTGCATGGTTTAAGCTTTTTAAGGCGGTATTCGGAAATTATGATCTCGGATTGTTTATATGGATCATTTTCCAGGAGATCGCACTTGCATCCGCACTTTCTCTGACGGTAAAGGAATTGAAGAAAAGGGGAGCAAAAACACCGCTTCTTACGCTTGTATTCGGAGTGTATGTTCTGTCCCCCATTTATTCGAACATTGTTACCACTGCGATCAAGGATGTTTTCTTTATTGCCGCGGTAATATGGTATGTACTCCTTACAATCTCTTTCTACGACGATGAGAAAAAGTTTCTTGAGGATAGAAAGTCGGTATGTAAGATAATCCTTGCCGCTTTTTTGACATGCATGTGCAGGAACAACGGAAGCATAATCATCTTCGTAAGCGGACTTGTTATGAGTGTTTATGCGCTGAAGGATTCCGTAAGTAAACATGTTATTAAAAAGGCAATTGTTCTGATCATACTCCCCCTGGGCATCTATACCGCTTTGTCATCAGGTATCAAGGCATACACCGGTGCACAGAGTGACGGGCTTAAAGAGATGCTCTCAATTCCTATGCAACAGACCGCACTCTATATGACGCGGTATGAGGATGAACTTACTCCTGAAGAGATTGAAAGCATTAATGCGCTTTTCGGGAATTATAGGGATATGATCGAAAGCTATGACCCCACCATCTCCGATCCGGTTAAGCAATACTACGATACGGGGGCGGGAAATGATGTGGTTTTCGACTATTTGGAAACCTGGACCGGAATGTTCTTTAAACATCCGGGCACGTATTTCGAGTCTTTTTTCCTAAGCGTTTACGGATGGTTCAATCCTGAAACCGACACATCCGTCAGATACGAGGGCGACAGCGAACTGTTTACCAGAACCGGATTGTTTGAAGGCGCGGACGAGATCATTATTTTCGCTTACAGATATATAGACAGGATTTCATTTTTCGGAATGCTCCAGAGTCCGGGACTTTGGACCTGGATAATGTTTATTCTGATCCGAAGACGCAAAGGCTCTTCGAGGCTTTATGCCGTGCAACTCATATCACTTCTGGTATGTATGGCGGGACCGTGTTTTATGAAGCATGCAAGGTATGCTTTCCCTATAATGTTTACGATCCCGTTCATGGCCGGGTATGAGGGACTGATTATGAACGGAGAAAAAGAATGAATCTGATATTTCTTGATATAGATATGACCATCTGGGATGAAACACTTCGCATCCCGGAAAGCACCAAGGATGCCATACGCCTTGCAAGATTGATGGGCAATAAGGTATTCATCAACACAGGACGTTCCAGATCCAATACGATGTACAAGGCACTTGATGAACTTGGCATGGACGGTGTGGTGGCAGCTTGCGGATGCCATGTCGAGATAGGTGGAGAGATACTTTACCAAAAGCTTCTTACATGGGACCAGGTTCAGACCTCGCTAAAAGTATTGCACGATGAGCACATGCCTCTTGTGCTTGAAGGGAGCAGGAACTGTTTCTTCGATCCTGAGGATTTTCCTGATGATCCTTTTGCCAAAACGCTTTGGGAATCTCTCGGAGAAAGAGCTAAAAAACTTGATACCGTCACCTGCGACGATCCCATTAATAAGTTCAGCGCGGATATCACCGATGAAACGGACTACGATCTTGTATGCGAAAAACTCGATGATTTCCTGTATGAGATCAATCATAATAATATCGTGGTTGAATTTGTCCCGAAGGGTCACTCCAAGGCAACCGGAATGGAGTTTGTCAGAAAATATTACGACGTTCCTGCAGAGAATATATATGCTGTCGGAGACGGAATGAACGATATGGAGATGATCAAAGCCGCAGCCCACGGAATAGCAATGGGACAGGGTAATCCCGAGCTTTTGATGGCATCCGATTATGTTACCGACTCGATCTATGAGGACGGAATATATAAAGCATTTAAGTATTACGGGCTTATATGACATTCCCGCATTGCTTGCCACTTAAGAGTGTCGGGTTGTATATTGAAAAAAATGATCTGCACAAACGGAGGGTAATATGAGATTTAATATTCATGCTTCTATGATGTGTGCGAACTTCGGAAATCTCAATGAGGAAGTGAAAAAACTCGAAGAAGCCGGGGTGGATTATTTTCACATTGATATCATGGACGGAAGATATGTTCCGAACTTTGCCATGAGTCTTTATGACATGAAGTACATCGCACAGGCTACTGATAAGCCTCTTGATGTACATCTGATGATCGAGCATCCGAACAATAATATCGAGATGTTCCTGCATCTTCTGAGACCGGGCGACATTGTCTATATTCATCCGGAAGCGGAGTATCATCCTTCCACAACCCTGCAAAAGATCATAAACGCCGGCATAACTCCCGGTATAGCAATAAACCCCGGAACCAGTGTCGAATCTATATTGGAGCTTCTCAGAATTGTGGACAAGGTTCTGGTCATGTCGGTAAATCCGGGAAATGCAGGCCAGATGTTCCTGCCATATGTCGGTGAGAAGATCAGGTATCTCCTGGAACTTCAGAAGACCATGCACTTTGATCTGATATGGGACGGAGCATGCACCATGGATAAGATACAGACATACGCTCCCATGGGAATGGGCGGATTTGTACTGGGCACTTCGGTCCTTTTCGGACATAAGGCATCTTATAAAGAAATCATAAGCGGGATCAGGAGCATGGAATTCTGATGGTAGCGGCGATTATTTTATCCGGAGGAACGGGTACGAGGATGGGAAGCGATGTTCCCAAACAGTACCTTGAAGTATCCGGTAAACCGATAATTGCATACAGTATAGAGACCTTCGAAAAGTCCCCTGACATTGATAGGATATTGATCGTATGTGCCAAAGAGTACAGGGAGTTGATTGGAAAAAGCATTGCAGGCAGTTCTAAGTTTGTGGGCTTTGCACTTCCCGGAGAGACCAGACAGCTCTCTGTTTTATCGGGATTGAATGCGCTGAAGGAAACTTTGGGTGATGGAGACGGAGTTATCATCCATGATGCGGCGCGACCTCTTGTATCGGCAGAAACGATAAGAAAGATCTCAGAGGAATTAAAATCCTGTGATGCGGTTCTTCCCATCCTTCCGATGAAAGATACCGTATATGAAGTTGAAAACGGAATGGTTGTTTCCAATCTCGACAGAAGCAGAATTGCTGCGGGGCAGACTCCGGAGGGATTCAGATTCGGTCCTTATCTTAAAGCCAACGAGGATCTTCTTCCCGATGTGATCATGAATATAAGCGGTTCCATGCAACCTGCGGTAATGGCCGGATTGAAGATCAAAACCATCCCGGGTGACGAGAACAATTTCAAGATAACAACTCCTGCGGATATGGCCAAATTTGAAGAGGTAACCTGCAGATGAAAGCATACATATTAAACGGAATTTCCGATATCGCATATAGGGAAGCCAAAGCACCTGCACATGATGGAAGCGGAATATGCGGAAGAAACGGACAGACTTCGGTTCCGGAACAAGAGTGTGTCGTTGTGAAGGTGCGAGCTGCGGGAGTCTGCGGCTCAGATATTCCCAGAATATATAAAACGGGTGCCTATTACCATCCTTTGATTCCGGGACATGAATTCAGCGGCGAAGTTATTTCAGCGGGAAGCGAAGCGCTGAAAAGCCTTATCGGAAAGAGGGTTGGGATCTTTCCTCTTATTCCCTGCAGGAAATGCTCTTCCTGTAAAAAGAAACTGTATGAGATGTGTAAGAACTATAATTATCTTGGTTCCAGATGCGACGGCGGATTTGCCGAGTATGTTAAGGTCCCCGCATCAAATCTTATAGAACTTCCTGATAATGTAACTTTCGAACAGGCAGCCATGCTTGAACCCATTTCCGTATCTATGCATTCCCTGAGGCAGTGCGGACTATCCCTTGAACCGGATGAAAATGAAAGAAATCTAAGAATAGTGATATCCGGAATGGGAACCATCGGGTTGTTTGCTCTTATGCTCCTGAAAGGTATGGGTTATAAAAGCATTTTTTGCATAGGCAATAAGGAATGTCAGGCTGAATATGCAAAGGCATTCGGGATTGCCGAGGACAGATTCTGCAATATCAAAAGTAGCGATCCTGTCACTTTTGTAAACGAGGTTACGGGAGGAGATGGCGCAGACGTATATTTGGAATGCGTCGGACGAAATGAATCCGTAAGCCTCGGATTAAATGTTCTTGGCGGAGGCGGAAAGCTTCAGCTTGTCGGAAATCCGGCATCCGATATGAGTTTTGCAAAGGATGAATACTGGAAAATCCTTAGAAAGCAGCTTAAAGTAACCGGTACTTGGAATTCATCATTTACCGGAGAAGAGAATGACGACTGGCATATGGTTTTGAAGGCGCTTGAAGAAGGCAGGATCTCTCCGGAAAAACTCATTTCACACAGGCTGGGATTTGAAGATCTTATAAAAGGTTTTGAGATAATGAGGGATAAGACGGAAGACTATGTCAAAGTCATGACCCTTCTGTAGGATGGATATATGTTAAACGGATCTGTAGTATCTAAAGGAATAGGAATCGGGATCGCAAAGGTTATCTCATCTCAGGGAAATGAAGTGATGAGTAATGAGGAATATATCGCAGCGATATCCGATATGAAACCGGGAGCGGTTCTTGTGGCATCCCGGCTTACTCCCTATATGGTGGGACTGCTCAAGGATTACAGCATTGCGGGACTTGTTTGCGAGAACGGCGGAATGGCTTCACACTCCGCACTTGTTGCAAAGTCCATGGGTATTCCTGCGGTTTATGATGTGGTGCGTGCAACCGAAGAGATTGCCGACGGAGATACGGTGATCGTGGACGGCAGCAGCGGATATGTATACGAAAGACCGGATCCTCAGATAGTCGCCTCATATTCCGCCAAAAGAAAAAAAAACCTCGCGGATCTCGAGGAACTGAAAGGCTATCGCAATCTGAAGACAGTCATGGCTGATGGTACAGAAGCCTCTGTTTTGTGTAATGCTTCGGATATCTTAAGTGTCATGCATGCGATCGATGAGGGCGGAGAAGGAATAGGACTTTTCAGAACGGAAAATCTTCTCTCCGGTGAGGGCAGGATACCTGATGAGGACGAACAGACCAGAGTCTACTCCAGGATCGTATCCGCTATGAAAGGCAAAGAAGTTACCGTCAGAACTCTGGATATCGGCGGAGACAAAAGCATTCCTTTTCTGGACCTTGAAAAAGAAGACAACCCTTTTCTGGGATACAGAGGAGTCAGATACAGCCTCGGTCACAGGGATATATTTACCACGCAGCTCCGTGCAATTTTACGTGCCAGTGCGGGGGGCAATCTGTCCATCATGATCCCCATGATCACATGCATTGAGGAGATGAGAAATATCAAATCATTGATACACGAGATTAAGAGCGATCTTCGTGATGAGGGATTTGATTTTAACGATGACATCAAAGTAGGAGCAACCATAGAAACGCCCTCGGCCGCCATCATGGCGGATAAGCTTGCGGGTGAATGCGATTTCTTTTCCATCGGGACCAACGATCTTGTACAGTATGTAATGAGCGCAGACAGAGGGAACAGCAGAGTGGCTTACCTTCAGTCTGTAACCCAGCCTTCGATCCTGCGCCTTTTGAAGCATATTTTCGATTCCGCAAAATCGGCAGGTATAGAGGTTTCGGTCTGCGGAGAAGCTGCTTCCGATCCTGAAGTCATTCCGATACTTGCGGGTTTCGGGTGCAGAAAGTTCAGCGTAAATCCTCTCTCTGTTTCAGAGGTCAGAAGAACTCTTTCGGAGTGGAGTGAAGAGGATGCGAGGAAGCTTTCATCCGACATCCTTAAGATCCCGGTAGATCAGGAGATCAGGGATCATATTCATAAAGTCTACAAGGAAAGAAAGTCATAATGAAAAAGAATCGTTTCCTGTTTGCGCTGCTCCAGCTTGTGGGAGCGCTTATATGGGGACTGGCCTTTGCATTTCAGAGCATCGGAATGGAGAAGGTGGGCCCCTTTACTTTTTCGGCAGTAAGATTTGCCATGGCCGCGGCAGTGGTCTTTGCGTTTTCTTTTGTGCACGACAGATACGGTAACGCGGGGAAGGATCCTGAGGCCTGTTCCTGGAAAAACAAAAGGCTGTGGAGAGCCGGAATAACCATAGGAATACTCTTATCCCTTGCATCTAATCTGCAACAGATAGGTATCCTGAAAACCGATTCGGTGGGGAAAGCCGGCTTCATAACTGCCATGTACATAGTTATCGTTCCCGTCATGGGGCTTTTCCTGAAAAAAAAGATAGGGATAAATGTATGGATCGGAATTGTTCTTGCCGTGATAGGGCTGTATTTCCTGACCATGAGCGGAAGCCTTACCGTAACGCCCGGAGATCTTTATCTGATAGGATGTGCGGTGGTATTTGCGCTTCAGATCCTGGCAATTGATTCGTTCTCGGGAGAGTATGACAGCGTAAAGCTGGCTTTCATCGAGTTCTTGACCGTAACGGTAACCAGCGCTGTTTTTATGTTTGCTCTCGAGGATGTAAAGATGTCCTCCATAATGGCAGCGATGATACCTCTTTTGTATGCCGGCGTTTTATCAGGCGGGATCGCGTATACGATACAGATCATATGCCAGTCCAGGATAGAGCCTTATGTGGCATCGATCCTCATGAGTGCGGAAGCTTTGTTTTCCGTTCTGGGAGGATTTCTGATCCTTCATCAAAAGCTCACTTCCAGGGAACTGACCGGAAGCATTCTGATGTTTGCGGCGATAATGATCGTGCAGATAGTTCCGGACAAGTACAAAGAGAAATAATAAAAGCAGGGCGGGGTAATCCCCGCCCTGTTAAGTTACCGGCGTTTAAAGCCGATATAAAGATCAAAGATAAGACATTTACTTCCGAAAGCTACGTCCCGCCTCACTGAAGGTTTCGGTGAATGGGACGGATACGGAAAATAGTTTTATTTTGACGGATTTATCCCTATCAAAGCACTGTCCGTGTAGGAATCCTCGGAAAAAGTGATTGGTGCCGACGGACCTTCTGCCGGGTTAGCCTCAGCTTCTTCATCCGCTTTACCGCTCAGTATGTCTTCAAGTTCTTTGGCAGAAAGGTTTTCGAAATGACCGGAACCGTCGGAAGAAGTATTGGCCTGACCGCCGCCTATGGATCTTAAGAACTGCTCCAGTTCGTTATCTTCGGCATTATCGTCTTTTTCGTTTTCAAGTTTGCTTATAACCCTGTTCCTGCCGCTGTTTTTAGCATAGTAGAGTTTGTCGTCGGCGTCCCTGATAAGGTCGTCGACGCTTTTTTCTCTGTCCCATTCGCTTACACCGTAGCTCATGGTAACCTTGATCACATAGTTATCGTATCTGATCTCCGCGGCTCTGATCTTATCCAGAAGTCCCCACAGGCTGTTTTCCGCCATGAGCAGGCTTGTTCTGTCAAATACCATGAGAAATTCTTCTCCGCCCCATCTTGCGACGAATCCGTAATTTTTCATATGTTCCCTGATGATATCCGCAACCTTTATCAGCACTTCGTCACCCGCGTCATGTCCGTAGGTGTCGTTTACATGCTTGAAGTAGTCTATATCTCCGATACTTACGCAGAAAGACTCGGGGGAATTCTTGGCTTTTGCTATGATGGGAGCCAGCTTTCTGTGGGCAGAGCGGCGGTTAAACAGTCCGGTGAGAGGATCCGATTCCATCATGGATCTCATGGACCTTTGCATCATGAGCACGCTTTCACCGATCTCACCGATCTCGTCGTGTCTTCTCAGTAAGTTTTCATCCAGAGTAACCGTTTCGTTTCCTCCGGATGCTTCCCTTACGAATGAAAAGATACTTTCGATGGCTCTTGTCATGGGTCTTGAGATGCTTATGACTATAAATATCATCAGACCGGTAAGGATAAGTGCTATTCCGGCCAGGATCAGAATGTAACTTCTGATGGTTTTGTTGACGTTGGCGGAAGGACGGGCAGCCGCGATCATTCCCTGGATGTTTCCGTGGCTTGATACAAGCGGCATGTAATAGGTATAGTAGGGCGTTCCGAAGATCATTGTGTTGTTGTAAAAGGCTTCTTCACCGTCTTCGTATACGGTTTTGTATATCTGGGATGCAATGCCGGTCCCTACCATTCTGACGCCGTTTTCATCCGTCAGGGTCGTCAGGATGCGGGTATCTTTGTAGAAAATGGAGATATCGAGATTCGTGGATTCCTTGATGGAGTCTACGACAGAGTAGTTCATGGTGATGTCGGTATCACCCTTGTAGAAATAGAGAGAATCGCTGCCTGTGAGCCTGTAGTCGCCGGAATAGGTGGCATCCATGAGAAGAGCAGTGCTCATACAGGCATTTCTCAGCTCCTTTTCGGCCATATCATGCATTATGCCGGAGAGGAAAGGGATTCCCGCTATGGTGATGACCAGTGCAAAGAGCATTACCGGCAGGATGGCAATCGTGTACATCTGCCCGCTTAGAGACCCTTTTCTGGCTCGTTTATATTTCTTTTTTGTTGTCTCAGTTTTTTTATCAGCCACTTTTGTGATCCTCATAAAATAACTACCCATATATTATATATTTCGCGTTATCAAAAAACAATGCAAAACCCGCGATAATATTGACAATATCGGCATTTTACACTAAAATTGCGGATGATACATTTTTATAGTAGAGAAGCAAAGACGCCTCGCTCATTGCCAGGGTGAGGTTTGTTTTTATTACAGGAGGAAGTTATGTATAAGCAGGTGAATTCCGATCTCTCCTTTACGCAGAGAGAGGCAGAAGTAGAAAAATTCTGGGCGGAGAACGACATATTCAGAAAAAGCATCGATTCCCGCAAGGAAGGCCCTATTTATACCTTTTACGACGGACCTCCCACTGCCAACGGAAAGCCCCATATCGGTCATGTAGAGACCCGTACCATCAAGGACATGATCCCCAGATATCGCACCATGAAGGGATATCAGGTTCCCAGAAAGGCGGGATGGGACACTCACGGTCTTCCCGTAGAACTTGAGGTCGAGAAGCTTCTCGGTATCAACGGCAAGGAACAGATCGAAGGATACGGACTTGAGCCTTTCATCGGCAAATGTAAGGAGTCTGTATGGAAATATAAGGGAATGTGGGAGGATTTCTCCGGCAAGATCGGCTTCTGGGCTGATATGGACAATCCCTACATCACTTATGATGACAACTATATCGAGTCCGAGTGGTGGGCTCTTAAAACAATCTGGGATAAGGGACTGCTCTACAAGGGCTTCAAGATCGTTCCTTACTGCCCCAGATGCGGAACTCCTCTTTCATCACACGAGGTAGCTCAGGGATATAAGACCGTAAAGGAGCGTTCCGCTATCGTTCGTTTCAAGGCTAAGGACGGGGATTTCTATTTCCTTGCATGGACCACAACTCCCTGGACCCTTCCTTCAAACGTTGCACTCTGCGTTAACCCTTCCGAGAGCTATGTAAAGGTTAAGGCAGCAGACGGATATACCTATATCCTTGCAGAGGCACTTTGCGATACTGTTCTCGGCAAGTTTAAGACAGATGATGCTCCCGCATATGAAGTTATCGAGAAATATGTCGGAAGCGACCTCGAGAGAATGGAGTATGAGCCTCTCTTTGAAGGTGCGGCTAAGGCAGCTGACAAACAGCATAAGAAAGCGCATTTCATCGTTAAAGATGATTATGTAACAATGACCGACGGTACCGGTATTGTTCATATCGCTCCCGCATTCGGTGAGGACGACTCCCGTGTAGGACGTGAATATGACCTTCCTTTCGTACAGTTCGTAGACAGCAAGGGTAACATGACAGCAGATACTCCTTACGAAGGAAAGTTCGTTAAGGACGCCGATCCCCTTGTACTTAAAGATCTCGATGCTGACGGAAAGCTCTTCGATGCTCCCAAGTTCGAGCACGATTATCCTTTCTGCTGGAGATGCGACACTCCGCTTCTCTACTATGCACGCGAGTCATGGTATGTAAAGGTTACCGCCGTTAAGGATGACCTTGTAAGAAATAACAAAACCGTTCACTGGATGCCCGAGTCCATCGGAACCGGAAGATTCGGAAACTGGCTCGAGAACATTCAGGATTGGGCTCTTTCAAGAAACCGTTACTGGGGCACCCCGCTCAACATCTGGGAGTGCGAGTGCGGAAAGAGGATCTGTATCGGATCCAGAGAAGAACTCTATGCGGCAAGCGGAGACGAGAAGGCTAAGACCGTCGAACTTCACAGACCTTATATCGACGAGATAACCTGCAAGTGTCCCGACTGTGGCAAAGAGATGAAGAGAGTTCCCGAAGTTATCGACTGCTGGTTTGACTCCGGTGCGATGCCTTTTGCTCAGCACCATTATCCGTTCGAAAATAAAGAGGTTTTTGAAAAGCAGTTCCCCGCAGCATTCATTTCCGAAGCTGTAGACCAGACCAGAGGATGGTTCTACTCCCTCATGGCTGAAGGAACGCTTCTGTTCAACAAGTCCCCTTATGAGAATGTCATCGTTCTCGGCCTTGTTCAGGATGAACAGGGAAGAAAGATGAGTAAGCATCTCGGAAACGTAGTAGATCCCATGGAAGCACTCGGCAAGTTCGGTGCGGACGCCATCAGATGGTATTTCTATACCAGCGCGGCTCCCTGGCTTCCCAAGAGATTCTCCGAGACCGCTGTTATCGAAGGACAGAGAAAGTTCCTCGGTACTCTTTGGAACACATATGCATTTTTCGTACTCTATGCAAACATCGATGGTTTCGATGCAGGCAAGTACAGCCTTGAGTACGACAAGCTTCCTGTTATGGATAAGTGGCTTCTTTCCAGACTTAATACCTGCGTAAAGGAAGTCGACGGAGACCTTGATCAGTACAAGATCCCCGAGGCAGGCGCAGCACTTGAGAAATTCGTCGATGAGATGAGTAACTGGTATGTACGCCGCAGCCGTGAGAGATTCTGGGCTAAGGGAATGGAGCAGGACAAGATCAATGCTTACATGACCCTTTACACCGCACTTGTTACCATCTCCAAGGTAGCAGCTCCCATGATCCCCTTCATGACAGAGAGCATCTATCAGAACATCGTAAGAAATTCCGATGCGAACGCTCCCGAGAGTATCCATCTCTGCGATTACCCCGTAGCTGATGAGAAACTCATCGATACAGAGCTTGAGGAGAAGATGGAGACCGTTCTCGATGCGGTTGTTCTCGGACGAGCTTGCAGAAACGAAGGTGCGGTAAAGAACCGTCAGCCCATCTCCAAGATGTACATCAAGAGTGATGAGAAGCTGGATGAGTTCTACATCGATATCATCAGAGAAGAGCTCAACGTCAAGGAAGTTGTTTTTGCCGAGGACGTAAGAGACTTCACCACATATATCTTCAAGCCCCAGCTTAAGACCGTAGGTCCCAAGTACGGCAAGCTTCTCGGAGGAATCCAGAAGTACCTTAAGGAGATCGACGGAAATGCGGCTATGGATGAACTCGAATCCAAGGGATCGCTCTCATTTGATGTAAACGGAGATACCGTAGAGCTTACCAAGGAAGACCTTCTTATCGAGATGACCAAGAAGGAAGGTTACGAAGCATCCGAGGATCACGGCATGACCGTAGTTCTCGATCTTAATCTCACCGATGAACTCATTGAAGAGGGATTCGCAGCCGAGCTTGTTTCCAAGGTTCAGACCATGCGTAAGGATTCCGGATTCGAAGTTATGGATCACATCCGCATCTCACTGAACGGAAACGAAAAACTTCTCGGTATTGTCAAAAAGAATGAGGAGCAGATCTCCACTAAGCTTCTCGCAGATGAAATTACATCAGGCAAGGATTTCGCATTCTCCAAAGAATGGGATATCAACGGCGAAAAAGTTACTATCAGTCTCGAAAAGATCTGACAAATCATATTTCTTTGAAAGGAGATACGATATTGAAGAATTCGGGTGCTACCAAGAGAGATAAGTTTGATAAGGAACTTTTTAAGAGAAGCGTCAACTACAATGTAAAGACACTTTTCAGGAAATCGATGGAGGAGGCAACTCCCCAGCAGATCTTCCAGGCAGTATCATATGCCATCAAGGATCAGATCATGGATATGTGGATCGAGACCCAGGAAGCATATGAAAAAGAAGATCCCAAGATGGTTTACTACATGTCGATGGAATTCCTTATGGGAAGAGCCCTCGGCAACAGCCTTATTAACATGGAGGCTTATAAGCCTGTACAAGAAGCATGTGAGGAAATGGGACTCGACCTGAATGTGGTCGAAGATCAGGAACCCGATGCAGCTCTCGGAAACGGTGGTCTCGGAAGGCTTGCCGCATGTTTCCTGGATTCACTTGCAACTCTCGGATATCCCGCATACGGATGCGGAATCCGATATCGTTACGGAATGTTCAAGCAGAAGATCGAGGACGGATATCAGGTTGAAGTTCCCGATAACTGGCTTGCAAACGGAAATCCTTTCGAACTCCGCCGTCCCGAATATGCCAAGGAGATCAAGTTCGGCGGATATGTTGATTTTCATACCGACGAGAACGGAAGGGGAATCTTCACCCAGAAGGACTATCAGTCCGTAAGGGCAATTCCTTTTGATATTCCCATCGTCGGTTACGGAAACGGAATCGTTAACACACTCAGAATATGGGATGCGGAGCCGGTTGAATGCTTCCAGCTCGATGCATTCGATAAGGGTGATTATCAGAGATCCGTTGAACAGGCAAATCTTGCCAAGAATATCGTTGAGGTTCTCTATCCCAACGACAATCACTATGCGGGCAAGGAACTCAGACTTAAGCAGCAGTACTTCTTTATCTCCGCATCGGTTCAGGAAGCCGTCGAGAAGTACATGCGTGCCCATAAGGATATCAGGAAGTTCCACGAGAAAGTAACGTTCCAGCTCAACGATACCCATCCTACCGTTGCCATCGCAGAACTTATGAGAGTTCTTATGGATGACCACGGGCTTTCATGGGACGAAGCATGGGATGTCACCACAAAGACCTGTGCTTATACCAACCACACCATCATGAGCGAAGCTCTCGAGAAGTGGCCCATCGAACTCTTCAGCCGTCTCCTTCCCAGGATCTACCAGATTGTAGAAGAGATTAACAGAAGATTCATCGAGCAGGTTAAAGAGAAATATTCGAATGTTCCCGGCGTGGATGTAAACGAGAAGATCCGCAAGATGGCAGTCATTTATGACGGTCAGGTCAAGATGGCACATATGGCTATCGTATCCGGATATTCCGTAAACGGTGTTGCCGAGCTTCACACCGAGATCCTTAAGAAACAGGAACTCAGGGACTTCTATGAGATGTTCCCCGAGAAATTCAACAATAAGACAAACGGTATCACCCAGAGAAGATTCCTCCTTCACGGAAATCCTCTTCTTGCGGACTGGATCACCGAACATATAGGAAATGAGTGGATCACCGATCTCCCTCATATCCACGAGCTCGCTATCTATGCCGATGATAAGAAGGCACAGAAGGAGTTCATGAATATTAAGTACCGCAATAAGGTTCGCCTTGCAAAGTACATTTCCGAGCATAACGGAATAGAAGTGGATCCCAGATCCATCTTCGATGTTCAGGTAAAGCGTCTCCATGAATATAAGAGACAGCTTATGAACATTCTCCATATCATGTATCTGTACAATGAACTTAAGGATCATCCCGATATGGAATTTACTCCGAGAACATTTATCTTCGGAGCGAAGGCAGCTGCAGGATATAAGAACGCGAAGCTTACGATCAAGCTTATCAATTCGGTAGCTGATGTCGTAAATAACGATCCCGATGTTAAGGATCTTATGAAGATCGTGTTCATCGAGAACTATAATGTATCGAATGCAGAGCTTATCTTTGCGGCATCGGATATTTCCGAGCAGATCTCAACCGCTTCCAAGGAGGCATCCGGAACCGGTAACATGAAGTTCATGCTTAACGGAGCACTCACTCTCGGAACCATGGACGGAGCGAACGTTGAGATCGTAAAGGAAGTCGGTGAAGAGAATGCTTTCATCTTCGGTATGAGTTCCGATGAGGTAATCAGCTTCGAAAATAACGGCGGCTACGATCCCATGCAGATCTTCAATAACGATCCCGATATCAGACGCGTACTCATGCAGCTGATCAACGGAACTTATTCATCCGATACGGAGCTGTTCAGACCTCTTTACAACAGTCTTCTGAACACTCAGTCCACATCCAAGGCCGATACATATTTTATCCTTAAGGATTTTAAGTCTTACTCGGATGCAAGAGCTAAGATCGTTGAATATTATGAGAACCAGGCAGCGTGGGCAAAGAGTGCGATACTCAATGTGGCATGTTCCGGAAAGTTCACTTCCGACAGAACCATTCAGCAGTATGTTGATGATATCTGGAAGCTGGATAAGGTGGTTCTTAGAAGAAAAGCATCAAAGACGGAGAAGTAATTAAAATGTACCGGAGCTCCGGCTCCGGTACCATTTATGAGGAGATATATTTATGATCAGACTTACAGACGGCGGCGCATATCTTGTAAACGGCACGGAGCTTGTCGAGGATGATGCGCAGGCAAGCGCTAAGATCACATCGCTTACGGGAAGTGCTCCCGATAAGGCTGAAGCTAAGCGCTCAACCATGGCTTATTCCATTCTGGAGAAGCACAATACATCCGGAAATATGGAGAACCTCAAGATCAAGTACGATTCGCTTGCAAGCCACGATATCACTTTCGTAGGTATCATCCAGACTGCAAGAGCATCGGGACTTGATAAGTTCCCCATCCCCTACGTTCTTACCAACTGCCACAATTCCCTTTGTGCGGTAGGCGGAACCATCAATGAGGACGATCACGTATTCGGACTTTCCGCTGCCAGAAAGTACGGCGGAATCTATGTACCTCCTCACCAGGCAGTCATCCATCAGTTCGAGCGTGAAATGATGGCAGGATGCGGAAAGATGATCCTCGGCTCCGACTCCCACACCAGATACGGTGCTCTCGGAACAATGGCTATGGGAGAGGGCGGCCCCGAGCTTGTTAAGCAGCTTCTCGGACAGACCTATGATGTAGCAATGCCCGGTATTGTAGCGATCTACCTCACCGGTTCACCCAGAAAGGGAGTAGGACCTCAGGACGTAGCCATCGCGATCATCGGAGCTGTATTTAAGAACGGATATGTTAAGAATAAGGTAATGGAGTTTGTGGGACCCGGCGTGGCAAATCTTTCCGAAGATTTCAGGATCGGTGTCGATGTAATGACCACAGAAACGACATGCCTGTCATCTATTTGGGTTACCGATGATAAGACCAAGGAATTCCTTGAGATTCACGGAAGAGGAGAGGATTATTACAAGATGGATCCCGGTGCCGTAGCATATTATGACGGTGCGGTCATTGTAGATCTTTCCGAGATCAAGCCTATGATCGCAATGCCTTTCCATCCCAGCAATGCATTTACCATTGATGAGTTTAACGCTAATCCCGAGGATATCATCCATGAGGCTGAGGAGAGAGCAAAGGTTTCATTCGGCGATAAAGTAGAGTTCGAGCTCATGAGTAAGCTCAGGGGCGGTAAGTTCTATGTAGATCAGGGTATTATCGCAGGATGTGCCGGCGGCGGATTTGAAAATATCTGTGCTGCTGCGGATATCCTCAAGGGTGCTTCCATCGGAGACGGAGAATTCACCCTCAGCGTATATCCTGCATCAATGCCGGTATATATGGAGATCATTAAGAACGGATGTGCTGCTACAATCCTTGAGACCGGTGCGGTTCTTAAGACTGCATTCTGCGGTCCCTGCTTCGGCGCGGGAGATACTCCTTCCAATAATGCATTTTCAATCCGTCACTCAACCAGAAACTTCCCCAACAGAGAAGGTTCCAAGGTTCAGAACGGTCAGGTTGCATCCGTTGCACTTATGGACGCAAGAAGCATCGCAGCAACCGCAGCAAACGGCGGTGTGCTCACCAGTGCTGAAAACTTTGAAGGTAACTTCAATAAATATACTTATCACTTTGATGCAGGTATTTATCAGAAGAGAGTATTCAACTCAGGTAATA
>JAEEGK010006895.1_pt1 | contig 27197 bp, 23 predicted proteins | sample 8958771 | NCBI WGS metagenome assembly JAEEGK01 (sample SAMN16246547, study PRJNA631951) | gut metagenome | biome: gut microbiome; feature: rumen; material: SC-attached | host: Bos | place: Iran: Karaj | collected 2018-10 | reverse complement strand
ACACAAACCACAGTAGTACGAATGATACAGATCGTACTCCTTAAACTTCATCTCCGGTTTATTTACGGTCGTATAACCAAACATATTCTTATACCTTTAGGTTAATCTATAACCAAACCATTTCCACATCTTTGGAGGTCTTTTTTTGACCGGGGCTATAATTTCGCGCTTTTTCGGCAGTTTTATAGCCTTACTGTTCCTCAGTTGCTTATTTTTAAGCTCTCGGGGCTATAATCTCCGGCCTTTTCAGATATATTATAGCCCTGCTAATCCTCAGTTGCTCATTTCTAGGCTTCCGGGGCTATAATCTCCAGCCTTTTCAGATATATTATAGCCCTGCCAATCCTCAGTTGCTCATTTCTGGGCTTCCGGGGCTATAATCTCCGGCCTTTTCAGATATATTATAGCCATGCCAATCCTCAGTTGCTCATTTCTAGGCTTCCGGGGCTGTAATTCCAGGCTTTTCCTGCATTTTTACAGTCCATTTCAGATCTTTGGAGGGCTTTTTCGGCCACCTGGGCTGTAATTTCAGCCATTTCCACCATATTTACAGCCATTACCTGCCCTTGGGGGACCTATTTAAGCTATAAGGACTGTAAATCTAGGCATATCCTGCTTTTTTACAGCCTTGTCATAAACTTTGGCGCCATTTTTCAGCCAACAGGACTGTAAATCAAGGCATTTCCGACTTTTTTACAGCCCTGTCCCTTCCTGATATCTACCTAAACCCCCATTCCTGATTAAAGAAAAAGGGCCCTGATAAATACAGGGCCCTTCCATGCGCCGATAGATTAGTTCTGGGCTACGTCCTTCATAGAGAAGCTGATACGTCCCATCTTATCCTTACCAAGGCACTTAACGGTGACAACATCACCGAGTGTCAGGTAATCTTCTACATGCTCAACTCTCTCCTTGGCAATCTTGGAGATGTGAACCATGCCTTCTTTGCCGGGTGCAAACTCAACGAATGCTCCGAACTCTTTGATGGAGACAACTTTTCCTTTAAGAACCTGTCCCTCTGCAAACTCGGTGGTAATGATCTGAACCATCTCGATGGCCTTGTCCATTCCCTCTTTGTCGGTTCCGCAGATATCAACTCTTCCGCTTTCATCGATGTCGATCTTAACACCGGTGCGGGCGATGATCTCGTTGATGGTCTTGCCGCGCTGTCCGACAACATCGCCGATCTTCTCGGGATCGATGTTGATGGATACGATCTTGGGAGCATACTGTCCGACCTCAGCTCTGGGAGCTGCGATAGCGGGCTTCATGCAGGTATCCATGATGAAGAGTCTTGCTTCACGGCATCTTGCGATAGCGCCTTCAACGATAGGTCTGGTAAGACCGTGGATCTTAATGTCCATCTGAATTGCGGTGATACCTTCGGTGGTACCGGTAACCTTGAAGTCCATGTCTCCGAAGAAGTCCTCGAGACCCTGGATATCGGTGAGAAGAACGAAATCGTCATCGGTCTCACCGGTTACAAGTCCGCAAGAGATACCTGCAACCATCTTCTTGATGGGTACACCTGCTGCCATGAGGGACATGCAGGATGCGCAGGTAGAAGCCATTGAAGTGGATCCGTTGGACTCGAAGGTCTCGGAAACGCATCTGATGGCATAAGGGAACTCCTCGGGGCTGGGAAGAACGGGAAGAAGGGCACGCTCTGCAAGAGCTCCGTGTCCGATCTCACGACGTCCGGGACCGCGGCTTACCTTGGTCTCACCAACCGAATATGAGGGGAAATTATACTGATGGATGTATCTCTTCTCGGTAACGTAAGGATCAAGTCCTTCAACACGCTGTGCCTCTGAAAGAGGAGCAAGGGTACATACGTCACAGATCTGAGTCTGTCCTCTGGTAAACATAGCTGAACCGTGGACTCTGGGAATGATATCTACCTCAGCAGCAAGAGGTCTGATCTGGGTGATCTCACGTCCGTCGGGTCTCTTGTGATCCTTGAGGATCATCTTTCTGACGGTCTTCTTCTCATACTGATATACTGCCTCGCCGAGAACTGCAAGGTAATCTTCGTTCTCTGCGAAAGCTTCCTTAAGACGCTCGGTGATCTCGGCGATGTTGCCCTCTCTGGTCTGCTTGTCATCGGTGAAGACAGCGGTCTCCATCTCAGCGGGAGGAACGATCTCCTTCATCTTCTCGAACATCTCTGCGGGGATTGCACATGAGGTGTACTCGTGCTTAGCCTTTCCGCACTCTGCTACGATCTTGTCGATAAATGCGATAACGGTCTGGTTGATGTCGTGAGCCTTGTAGATAGCCTCAAGCATCTTCTCCTCGGGAATCTCGTTAGCGCCTGCCTCGATCATGATAACCTTCTGCTTGGTTGAAGCAACGGTAAGCTTAAGGTCGCCCTTATCCCAGATCTCCTGAGAAGGATTGATAACGAACTCTCCGTCCTTCATACCTACCTGAGTCATTGAGCAGGGGCCGTCAAAAGGAATATCGGAGATGCAGGTTGCGATGGATGCGCCGAGCATAGCAACAAGCTCGGGTCTGCACTCGGGATCAACGCTCATGACCATGCAGTCAAGAGTAACGTCATTTCTGTAATCCTTGGGGAAAAGAGGTCTCATGGGGCGGTCGATAACACGGCTGGTGAGAATAGCGTTCTCACTTGCCTTACCCTCACGCTTATTAAAACCTCCGGGAAGTTTTCCTACTGCGTAGAACTTCTCTTCGTACTCAACAGAAAGAGGGAAGAAATCAATTCCGTCTCTGGGAGCACTTGATGCGGTTGCGGTAGCAAGAACGGTGGTATCACCGTAGTGCATAAGAGCACAACCGTTAGCCTGTTTGCCGACTCTGTCGATATCTACGACAAGCTTTTTTCCGGCAAGGTCCAATTCATACTTCTTGTACATAATGCCTCCTTAAAATATTTGAAATATTTTATGGAACAGAGGGTACCGAAACTACTGAAAAACCGGCGAATCGTTATTCACTTGCTTTTCAGCAATCTCGGAATTACCGTCTGTTCCCTAAAAACTACGTTTAAATACAACTCGAGAGGCGTGCAAAATCGCACGGCCTCTCGTTTTTGAATTATTTACGAAGTCCGAGTCTCTCGATAAGGGAACGATATCTCTCGATGTCCTTCTTTGCAAGATAATCGAGAAGTCCACGTCTCTGTCCGATCATCTTAAGCATTCCGCGACGTGAGTGATTGTCCTTGGGATTAGCCTTAAGGTGCTCGGTGAGCTCGCTGATACGAGCGGTGAGAACCGCTACCTGAACCTCGGGTGAACCGGTATCCCCGGGTGTGAGGGCATACTCGTTCATGATTGCTGTTTTCTTTTCCTTACTGATCATTTCTAAAACCTCCGTTTGATTATTTAAGATGCTCTTATGAACATCCCGCCTGCGCTTCGCCTGAAACAAAGTCCGGGTGGAGTTTCCTCTGGACTGTGCCTCGGTAAGACCGCATGCCTAGATAATATAGCACCAAATCCCGCAAAAAACAAGGATTATTTGGCAAAAAAAAGCGTTTTTACAGTACTTTTCCGAGAAATTCCTTAAGCCTGTCATTCTTGGGAGCAGAAAAGAACTCTTTAGGTTCGTTTTCCTCCAGAAAATCACCCCCGTCAAGGAACATTACTCTGCTGGCAACCTCTCTAGCAAACCCCATCTCGTGAGTTACCACAACCATGGTCATGTGCTCATCCGCAAGCTCTTTCATAACCTCAAGAACCTCTCCTACCATCTCGGGGTCGAGAGCGGATGTGGGCTCATCAAAAAGCATAACCTCGGGCTTCATGCAAAGCGCCCTTACGATGGCTATTCTCTGCTGCTGTCCACCGGATAACTGAAGCGGGTAATCCAAAGCCCTGTTTTTAAGTCCGACTCTTTCAAGAAGCTCATATGCATAGCCCTCCGCCTCTTCCTGAGACTTCTTCTGAAGCGTCATGGGACCTATGGTCAGATTCTTCATGATGGACATATGAGGGAAAAGATTGAACTGCTGGAATACCATTCCCATCTTCTGTCTGTGAAGATCGATATCGGTTGCGGGATCGCATATATTCACACCGTCAAAAATAATCTCTCCGCCGGTGGGCTCGTCGAGCCTGTTGAGGCATCTTAAGAATGTGGATTTGCCGGATCCCGAAGGACCGATGACACATACCACATCGCCCTTATTGATATCCACGGTGATACCCTTCAATACCTTCATGTCCCCGAAATGCTTCTCGAGGTTTCTTACACTGATAAGGGGGCCTTCGTTAACGTTTGTCATTCTTGTTAAGCCTCCGTTCTATCAATTTAACGATCCTTTCAAGTATGAGGACCATGACAAGGTATATAAGAGCTACAGCAATAAGGGGCAGGAATGCCGAATACGTGCGGCTTCTTATGATATCTCCTCCCTTGGTAAGATCTTCAAGCGCGATATAACCTGCGACCGAAGTTTCCTTCAAAAGAGTGATGACCTCGTTCAAAAGAGTGGGAATTACATTCTTAAGAGCCTGGGGCATGATGACAAATACCATTGTCTGAAAATAGGAAAAACCCAGGGATCTTCCTGCTTCCATCTGGCCTCTCGGAATGGACTGAATACCCGATCTGAATATTTCGGCCTGATATGCACCGGAGTTGATTCCGAATGCGAGGATTGCGGTGAGTGCCTTGTCTATCCTGACACTTCCGAAGATGACGAAATAAATGATCATCAACTGTACCACAACGGGAGTGCCGCGGATGATCGTCAGATAAACATTGCAAAGGAAATTCAGGATCTTTAATTTGCCGGTATTATCGTGGACGTTTCTGATGATGGCTATGGTAAAACCGATCACAAGGCCCAAAAGCACCGCAAAAAAAGTCAGCTTTAAAGTAACGAGAAGACCGTTTGCAAGATAACGCCAACGGTCTTCGGTTACGAAATTTAATATTAATTGCTGTTTAAAATCTTCAAACATACATTATTCCGCAGAAATATACTTAGATACGATAGCATCGAGTGTTCCGTCTGCCTTAAGTTCGGACAGAGCTGCATTGATCTGATCAAGAAGCTCGGTGTTACCCTTCTTAACGGCGATCGCATACTCTTCGTCCGCATATGCCTCTTCAAGGATTACAAGCCCCTCATTCTCGGAAACAAATACTCTTGCAGGCTCGTTGTCGATGATAACCGCATCGATCTTGCCCTGAGAAAGAGCCTGTACAGCTTCCATTCCTTTGGCATAGCGCTCAATGTGATCATCTCCGAATTCTTCCGAAGCATAGATATCTCCGGTGGTTCCCTGCTGGACACCGATGGTAAGTCCCTCAAGATCTCCGAGAGATGTGATTCCGCTGTCTTCCTTTACGATAACAACCTGACGTGCGATGGCGTAGGTATCTGAGAAATCAACATTTGTCTTTCTGTCTTCGGTAACGGTCATTCCCGCCATACCCATATCGGCCTTGCCTGAGCTGACTTCGGGAATGATGGAATCAAATGCGATATCTTCGATCTGAAGCTCGCATCCCATCTTCTCTGCGATAGCTGCGGCAATCTCAGCATCGATTCCTACGATCTGACTTCCCTCATGATATTCATAAGGGGGAAACTCGGCATTGGTAGCCATTACAAGAACTCCCGCCTGTGCGGTTCCGCCTGAAGCCTTGCCGCATCCGGCAATGCTCATTATCATAACGGCGCTCATAATGATTCCTAATAATTTTTTCATAATAACCTCCCTGCCCGGCCGGGCATAAAACCGGAGCGTCAGCTCCGCATGTTACTGTTTGGAAAGAGGAATAGCTCCCTGCTTTGCGGCGTTAAGATTATCCTCTTCTTCTTTTATCGCGAAAGCGATATTGGTTGCATGATCCGCAACTCTCTCAAGACCGGATACTATGTCGGAGAAGATCATACCGGCTTCGGGTGTGCACTCGCCTTTGGTAAGACGGTTTACATGATTCTCCTGAAGTTTTCTCTCCTCCTGATCGATCCTCTCTTCAAGATCTATTACATCCTGGAAATGAGTCTCATCGCTCTTGGCAAATATCTCCATGGAATATCTGATTATGGTATTTACCATATCCAGCATCTCTCCCAGCTCCCTGAGAGCATCATGGGAAAGAACAGCTCCGTTTTCCTTACGCTGCTTAGCTGCATCTGCTGCATTCTCCGCATGATCGCCGATCCTCTCGATATCGTTTACGACATGGAACATGGCACCGATGGATTTTAAGTCTTCGATAGGAAGCGGCATCTGGTTTATCTGGACCAGATATCCGGTTATGGCATGGTTCAGGAAATTGATATTTTCCTCAACCTTATATACTTCGTTGATATCGTCCTCATCGAGAGTTACGAGGGCATTCATCGCACGGTTGAGATTCTCGCTTGCAAGTGAAGCCATTCGGTCAAGCTCTTTGACAACTTCGATCATAGCGGTTGCGGGGTTAAAAATAACCTTGGAGCCGATATATTTAAGCTGGAAGTTCTCGCGGTATCCGACCTTCTCGTCCTCTCCTCTTACGGTTGCGGAAGAGAGTTTAACAAGAGGCTTTACAAAAGGAAGTACCAGGATAACCTGAGCGATCTTCATAAGGGTATGAGCGTTTGCCACAAATCTTCCGTTGTCTGCCGAGAACAACTTGATAAAAGAAATAACCTGATCCTGTCCCACAGCCATGATGACATACATGATGGCGGTACCGATAACGTTGAACCAAAGATGGATCATTGCGGCACGCTTTGCATCTTTCTTACCGGAAAGGGAAGCGAGAACCGCGGTGGAACATGCACCGATGTTACAACCCATGATGATGTACATGCACATGGGAAGTCCAAGGAGATCCTGTTTAGCCATCAAAAGGACGATGGATACGGTAACGGAAGAACTCTGAACGATGGAAGTTATGGCGAATCCCACGATTGTTGCAAGTAAGGGATTATCAAGCGAAAGAAGAAGTGATGCTACTCTTGCATCCTCTTTAAGAAAGCTCATGGACGAACTCATGGTCTGAAGTCCCATGAAAAGAATACCGAAACCGACGATTATCTCGGCGAAATCCTTTGTTTTTTCTTTTTTGGAAAACATAAGGCTCACAACACCCGCAAGCAGGATCACGGGAGCATATTTGCTTATGTTAAATGAAACCAGCTGCGAGGTAACGGTGGTACCGATGTTGGCACCCAAAATGACTCCCGCTGCCTGATACAGGTTCATAAGACCCGCATTAACAAACGAAACGACCATCGCCGTACAGGCTGACGACGACTGGATCACAGCAGTGAAGATCAGTCCGACGATCATGCCGGTAAAACGATTGGTCGTAAAAATTTCAAGAATATGTCTGAGCTTGGCACCCGCAACCGTCTCGATCGCCTTGCTCATTATTTTCATTCCGTATAAAAAGAGACCAAGTCCCCCACACAATGCTACTATTACCGATACACTCATTACTTCCTCTTCTCGTTTCCGAAAAAACAATACCTACTCTTTTTCTCTCTTCGAACGCTTTCGATTATAATAGAATGCCGCAGGGGTTGCAAGGCATCCCGGGGGATAATCAGTTCATTTTATGCTTTCGGGGGCGATACTGCTCTATATCTGCAGCCAGCCTTTCCTTTAGAGCATCCAGAGATTCAAATCTGGTCTCGGGTCTGCAGAAATGCTTCAGATAGATCTCCGCATCGCGTCCGTATACATCCCCGTCAAAATCATATATGTAAGTCTCTGCACCCCTGATCTCATGGTCCGAAACGGTGGGCTTGGTGCCTATATTGGTAAGGCCCGAATACATATGTCCGTCTATGATCACGTCAGAAGTGTAAACACCGTTCGGCGGCAGAAGCTTGTCTTCATCCGGAACCAAATTAACGGTGGGAAAACCAAGGCTATGACCCATGTGATTGCCGTGGACAACTTTTCCGAAGACAAAATAAGGAATTCCCAAGAGCTCTTCTGCCTCTTCCATCTTAGCCTCGGATATCATCTGCCTGATAAGAGTCGAACTGACTTCATATTCTTTATCGAGACTTACGGTAAGCTTGTCTATGATCCTGACAAAGATCCCGTTTTCTTCACCGTAGGATCTGAGAAGATCCGCATTCCCCAGCCCTTTTTTACCGAAGGAAAGGTCTGAGCCCGCAGCCATCATCACTGCCCCGATCCTCCCGACAATAAGGTCGCTCAGGAAATCCAAAGGCTCCGTATCCGCGGTCTTTTTGTCAAAGGGATATTCGATAAGTATATCAACGCCTTTTCTTTCGAAAAGAATACGTTTCTCGGCGGGTGTCGTCAGTACTCTGCCGTCTCCGCCAAAGAAAGTTTCGGGCGCGGGATCGAATGTGAAAACAACGGATTTAAATCCTTCATTTGCATGATTTTTGGCATACTGCGATATCTCCATCAAAAGCGACTGATGTCCGATGTGCACGCCGTCGAATTTGCCGATTGCTACGCATGAGGGACCGTTTATATATATATCTTTTGTTCCGGATATTATTTCCATATCAAAACATCTTAACGGGTGAAAAAATATTCTGCTCATGATCGAGCGCATAGACAGCAGCAAAGGATCCGTCATCGTGATAGATTCTGAACTCAGCCGGACCATCTGCCGGGGTGAGTACCAAATCTTCCGAAGAATCCATGAAATCTCCGAAGGCCAGCTTATTTCCGTTCCGGAGCTTCTTTTCGGCATCGGCGGTTACGGTAAGAGCGGGAAGATCCTCAAACACGGTATCGATACTCATAAGATAGTCCATGAGCTCATCCCCTCTGCCCTCGTCTCTCAGATGTCTTATGGCATCAAGACTTACCGCATTATCAAGGGTAAAAGGTCCGACTTTACTTCTTACAAGAGACTGCATGCATCCGCCGCACCCCAAGTCCCTTCCGATATCGTCGCAAAGGGTCCGGATATATGTCCCCTTAGAGCAAAGAACTTTTATCTTAACAACGGGAAGAGAGATATCCAGAACCTCGATATTGTGTATAGTAACTTTTCGTGATTCTCTTTCGACCACCTGACCGCTTCTTGCGATGTCATACAGTCTTCTTCCGTCTTTTTTTAACGCAGAATACATTGGGGGTATCTGATCTATCTCACCGGTATAACGATTGACGGCATCCCTTATACGTGACTCTGTAAGCTCCTTTACCGCCTCGGCATCTCCGCCCGTCACTTCCCCGGTGATATCAAGAGTATCAGTAGTTTTACCGAGGAGAAGCTCTGCGATATATTCCTTATCCCAGTCGGTGATCATGCCGCATACCTTGGTAGCTTTACCGAGTGCCACGGGAAGAACTCCCGTTGCCATCGGATCCAGCGTTCCTGTATGTCCGCTTTTCTTTTGTCTGTAAACACCGCGAACTACCGCTACAACATCAAAGGAGGTGTATCCCGCCTCCTTTGATATGTTAAGTATTCCGTTTATTCCCGAATCAGGCATCCTGTTCTTCTCCTTCAGGGGAAGCATCAAGCTGCTTTTCGATATATTTGGAAAGATTGTTTACACAATCATATACATTTCCGCTCATGTTGCATCCGGCTGCTCTCGCATGGCCTCCGCCCCCGAATTTCTCGGCGATCTTTGCAACATTTACTTTCTCGGATGATCTTAAGGATACCTTGTACTCCTGGTTTGCGACTTCGTACATGAAGATCGAAACCTCTGCACCTCTGATATTCCTGAGCTGGGATACGATACCTTCAAAGTCCTTGCTAACTACGCCGTAGAAATCCTGGGTTCTCTTATCGAGCCAGCTTACGACGCATCTGTCATCCATGAACCTTACACTTTCCATAAGGCATCTTCCGAGTATCTGTGACTGAAGATAAGTCTTCTCGTAGAAGCATCTCTGGATAAGTGCAGGAAAATCAAAACCGTATTCCATAAGCTCCGCAGCTCTCCTCATGGTGTCGGGAGAAGTGCATGAGTACTGGAAAACTCCGGTATCCGTTACCATTCCGGTATAAATACATTTGGCAACTTCCACGTCAACGTACTTCTTATCAAAAAGAGTATAGAGAAGTTCGCAGGTGGAACTGATGTCGGGATCTATCTCATTGATATCACCCGCACCCGTTTTATTGCTCTCATGATGATCGATATTTATCTTCTTAACCGCAGCATCAAAATACTTACCGGGTCCGCCAAGTCTGTCCCTGTTGCAATCCAGTACGAAATATACATCATAAGGATCCGCATCGGGGAATTCTCTTTTGATCTCGGAATATCCTGTCTCACCGTCAAATATGGTGGGGATGGGATTTTCGAGATAAACATCGGCGGTTATTTCCGGCATTGCATTAAGCAGATACTGTCTGAGAGCAAGGCATGAAGAAATGGCATCGCCGTCAGGTCTGATATGACCGCTGATGCCTATTCTCTTAGCGCCTTTACATTCTTTTAAAATATCAAGCATTAAACAAAACCTCTAATTGGCGGGAACTTACTCTTCTTCCTCACCGTCGTCCACATGTCTTGCTTCATCATCCGCAATGATCTCATCGATCTTGTGGATCATATCGACACCGTATTCAACGGTAGAATCGGATATGAATGTGAGAAGCGGAGTGTTTCTCATATTCATACGCATGGCAAGTTCATGTCTGATGTAACCCGAAGCAGACTCAAGACCTTTGATGGTATTGTCTCTGTCCTCATCCGAACCGAGAACGGATATCCATACCTTGCAGGTCTTAAGGTCGGGAGCTACGTAAACATCGATGATGCTGGTCCAGGGACTGACCCTGGGATCCTTAACATCACGAATGATAGACGCAAGTTCCTTCTGAACTTCGGAATTAAGTCTTATATTTTTTATACTGTTTTTTCTCACGTTCTGGGAACCTCTACCATAATGTAGGCCTCAACGCGATCTTCTTCCTTGATGGCATCGAAACCGTCAAATACAAGTCCGCATTCGAAACCTTCTTTAACTTCCTTGACGTCATCCTTGAATCTCTTGAGTGATGAAAGAACGCCTTCGTAAACAGTGTCCTCTCCTCTGGTAATACGAACCTTTGCGCCTCTCTGCATGATACCGTCAAGCACATAGGAACCTGCAATGTTTCCGATAGCGGATGCCTTGAAGATCTGTCTGATCTCCGCATGTCCGAGGATCTTCTCTTCGAATACGGGATCGAGCATACCCTTCATAGCACGCTCAACATCCTCGATTGCCTTATAAATGACATCATAGCATCTGACATCGACGTTCTCCTGCTCAGCCTTATCTCCGGCTGCGCTGTCGGGCTTAACGTTAAATCCGATGATGATAGCATTTGATGCACCTGCAAGGCTGACGTCGGATTCGTTGATGGCACCAACGCCGCTGTGGATGACCTTAACAACAACTTCTTCATTGGAAAGCTTGAGGAGTGACTCCTTAAGAGCCTCAACTGAACCCTGTACGTCTGCCTTGATGATGATATCAAGTTCCTTGAGATTCTCTTCCTTGATCTTGGAGAAGAGATCTTCAAGGCTCATACGTCCCTGAGTCTCTGCAAGCTTCTGCTTCTTATTCTCTGCGGTATAGGTATCTGCATAGGACTTAGCTTCCTTATCGGATGCATGTGCAAGGAATACCTCACCTGCTTCAGGCACGGAACTTAAACCGAGGATCTCAACGGGAGTTGAAGGACCTGCGGTCTTAACATTCTCGCCCTTATCATTGATCATTGCTCTTACCTTACCGTGAGCTGCACCTGCGGATACAAAATCTCCGATATGGAGAGTACCCTTCTGTACAAGAACGGTTGCAACGGGACCTCTTCCCTTATCAAGCTGTGCCTCGATAACGACACCTCTTGCTTTTCTGTCGGGATCCGCCTTGAGCTCAAGTACATCTGCGGTAAGAAGGATCATATCAAGCAGGTTGTCGAGTCCGTCACCGGTCTTGGCGGATACGGGAGCAAATACAGTTGATCCGCCCCAATCCTCGGAGATGAGTTCGTACTCTGAAAGTTCCTGCTTTACTCTGTCGATATTCGCAGAAGGCTTATCGATCTTGTTGACGGCAACAATGATCTCTACGCCTGCTGCCTTTGCATGGTTAATAGCCTCAACGGTCTGGGGCATTACGCCGTCATCCGCTGCAACAACAAGGATCGCGATATCGGTGGAATTGGCACCACGCATACGCATTGCGGTGAATGCTTCGTGTCCGGGGGTGTCAAGGAAAGTAATGGACTTGCCTTTAACATCTACGGTGTATGCACCGATGGCCTGGGTGATACCGCCTGCCTCGCGCTGGGTTACATGAGTCTTTCTGATAGCATCGAGGAGTGAAGTCTTACCGTGGTCAACATGACCCATTACGCAGACAACGGGAGGTCTCTCCTGCATCTTGCTGGTATCTTCCTCATCCTCTTTAAGAAGCTCTTCGATGACGTTGATCTTAACCTCATGCTCACAGAGGATCTCGTACTCCATGGCAATATTTTCGGCATCTTCATAAGAGATCTCCTGGTTAACGGTAACGATCTTACCGGTAAGGAAAAGCTTCTTGATGATGTCGGAAGCCTTCATCTTCATCTTGGAAGCAAGATCTCCGATGGTGATGGTATCGGGAAGAGTTATAACCTTGATCTGCTCCTCTACCACCTCTTCTACCTTCTTCTCGGGTTTGATGAAGCGTCCTGCTTTCTTGCTGCGGGACATCTCTTCCTCGTTATAATTTATATCCTTGTGCTTGCTGTTTCTTTCTTCGTTTCTGCGTCTTGCGTCGCGGCCGCCCTTGTTCGATGTAGGACCGTCCGAGGTAAAGATCTTACCTCCGCCAGCACCTTTGCCGTTTCCGAATCCGGCTCCCGGTCTGCCATTTGGTCTCTGATTTCCAGCGCCACCAGCAAAGCCCCTGCCAGGAGCTCCAGCATTAAAACCACCCTTCTGAGGGTTTTGCGCGCCCTGGAAACTGTTCGTGCGCCCTGTCTGATTCTGCCTGAAATTCCCGCTGCCCGTGCCTTTTTCCGAGTTGTTCTGGCCATATCCGTTTCCTCCGCGATATCCGCCCTTTGAACGCTGTCCGGGTCTGTCGTTGATGCTGATGGAACGGTTAGCATCCTTGTTACCCTGATTTCTGTTCTGATCGCCTCCCGTGGGGCGATTGTTCTCCTGAGGCGCAGGCTTATTCTCCGCCTTTACTTCGGGAGCCTGAGGAGCTGCGGGAGCAGTATGCTCCTGAACCTTCTCTTTGGGCTGCTCGTTCACTTCGGGCTTAGGCTTTCTGGGATTCTGAACAGTTCTGGGATCCTGAACCATATTTACCGAAGGAGTATCCGAAGGAGCGGTCAGAGGCTTGATGATCCTTCTGACTTCGGGTCTTCCGGACTGTACACCGGGGCGATTGTTTACCTGTCCGGGTCTGGACTGGTTATATCCGCCCGCATTCTGCTGAGGTCTGGAATTCTGTCCGGTATATGCCTTGGCAGGCTGTCCCGCCTGGTTCTGCGCCTGGGGCTTACCGTTCTTATTGTTAACGATAATAATCTTCTTTCTGGGCTGGGAAGAATCACCTGATCCCTGTGCAGGCTTGGACTCGTGCTTCTTCTCGGAAGCAGTATTATTAACCTCGGCAGGCTTCTTCTCTTCCTTGCTCTCTGCGGGAGCAGGCTTGGGTGATGCATCAGCCTTTACCGTATTTTTTGCTCCGAACCTGGCTCTGAGCTTATCGGCCTCTTCCTCCGAAACCGAACTCTGATGAGACTTTACTTCCATTCCCATCTCAATGGCAGCAGCAACAACATCACTGCTTTTAATGCCTAATTCCTTTGCTATTTCATGTAATCTGGGTTTTGCCATTAATTAACATTCCTCCTCAAAAAGCTCAGGTGCCGCCTTCATTATCGCACGACACAATCCTTCATCTTTTACCGCAAGAGCACTTCGCAGATCTTTTCCCACAGCTCTTCCTAAATGTTCCCTGTCTGAATAATATGCATACGGGACTTCGTAGTATTTACATTTGTCCGTATACATTTTCTTCGAACCGTCGGAAGCATCTTCTGCTATCACAACACACATTGCCGTCCCGTCCCGAATGCTTTCGAGAACCTGCGTTTCACCGCCGGCAATGTTTCCGCTCTTTTGTGCGATTCCAAGAAGTGATAATACTTTGTCCTGCGTAATAACTCCTCCCGGCGGTCAGCTTTCCGCCAGTTTTTCTCTGATATAATCGGATACTTCCGAAACGGTATCCCTCGATACCTGCATCTTAAAAGCCCTGTTAAGGCCCTGCTTTTTGACGGCTCTCTCAAGGCATTCTTCGTTAAGACATATATATGCCCCACGGCCGTTCGCACGTCCGCTCTCGTCTACCCGGATCATGCCCTGCGGATCTTTGACGATCCTGATCATCGTCTTTTTGTCGTGAACTTCTCCGCAGCCGATGCAAGTTCTTGATACTTCGGATGCCATTATTCCTCTGCTTCTCCTTCGGAAGATACGTCTGCTGCTTCAACGTTCTCATCGAATGCTTCTTCCTCATCATCCGAATACTCGTAATCCTCATAACGGAATCCGGGAGCATCCTTTGCCTGAGACTCTGACTTGATGTCGATCTTGTAGCCGGTAAGACGTGCTGCAAGACGTGCATTCTGTCCCTCTTTACCGATGGCAAGAGAAAGCTGGTCATCGGGAACTACAACCTTAGCGGTCTTCTCATAAGGATCGGCAAATACCGCATTTACTGAAGCAGGTGAAAGTGCATTCTGAACAAGGTTTCCGGGGTTATCATCCCAGCATACGATGTCGATCTTCTCATCATTAAGCTCGCTTACAACAGCCCCTACTCTGTCTCCGTTCATACCGACGCATGCGCCTACGGGATCGACGTCGGGATTATTGCTCCATACGGCGATCTTGGAACGGCTGCCGGGCTCACGCGCGATACTTCTGATCTCTACGATACCGTCTGAGATCTCGGTTACTTCGTTTTCGAAGAGGCATCTTACAAGTTCGGGATGAGTACGGCTTACGCTGATGCGGGGTCCCTTGGGAGTGGACTTAACATCAAGTACATATACTTTAAGTCTGTCTCCGTTCTGATATTTCTCACCGGGGATCATCTCGGACTCTGCAAGGATACCGTCTGCCTTACCGAGATTGAGGCTGACGTTGCCTCCTACGTAATGATTTACGGTACCGGTAACTACATTCTTTCTTCTGCCGGAGAACTGATCGAATACCGCATGTCTCTCCTCCTCACGGATCTTCTGGAGAATGACATTCTTGGCGCTCATTGCTGCGATACGTGTAAGTTCTTCGGACTTGATATCAACCTGTACAACGTCTCCGATCTGTGCGTCGGGCGCAATTGCCTGAGCATCTTCGAGAGAGATATCCTCAAGAGGGTCCATAACATCATCAGCGGTCTCAACAACGGTCTTCTCCGCATAGATGCGGTGATCGCCGGTCTGACGATTGACCTCTGCACGTATGTTCTTGATGTTCTCATTTCTGCCATACAGATTGCGGCAACCTGCAACAAGAGCATTCTCGATAGCATCGAAGATTGCTTCTCTGTCTATGCCTTTTTCCTTTGCAAGCAGATTAAGACTCTCAATAAGTTCGCTGTTCATTTTGTTTTTCCCTTTTCCCTTTCTGTTATTAAAAATCCAACGACAGCCTGATCTGCGCGATATCGCTTCGCTGCCAGACCGATGTGATCTTAGTTTCCGTATCTTCTATGGTGATGGTGTCTTTATCGAAAGATTTAAGTTCTCCCGCGATGGATTTGGATTTGATGGAGCTTGATTCGTCCTCGCGTATCACCATTTGTTTGTAAAAGGATATCTCTACGGATTGACCGATCGATTTCTCCAGATGTCTGTCCTTCGAAAGTGTCCTTCCGAGTCCGGGACTCGATACTTCCAAAATATACTGTTCCTCGATCAGTCCGGATTCATCCAGTTTCGTCTCAAATGCGCGACTGACGTTTTCACAGTCATCAATTGTCACTCCGCCCTCTTTATCGATGTATGCGCGGAGATACTTTTCACCGTTCTCCGTGACATATTCGACATCGTATACCGACACGCCATAGCTTTCGGTTACGGGGGTAAGGAGCTCTTCAGCTTTCGCTGCGATCTGTTCGGCTTTGCCCATAAGCACCCTCCCAACAAACAAGTAAGAGTGGCCGCATGGCCACTCTTACATCAACTACTTAACATAATGTATACCCTGCAGGAGCTGTTGTCAAGGGGTGAAAGAGGGGACGCAATATGATCATACCGGCATCTGAGGTCTGGCAAAATAATTTTTCAGATACTCCTTATACGCAGCATAATCCACAAAGCCCGTAAGCTGCTTGATCTCTTCGAACCTGTAATAATACTCCTTGCTGAAAACCATATGGAACATCTTGGGAATTCTCTTGAAGGTCTTCGCGATAGCTTCTTCGGATCCGTATATATGGAAGATCTCATAATAAGGCAATGCACTGTTTATAAACATCTTTTGGGCAGGAGTTCCTCCGAGTGCGATCTGCCAGCATCCTTTTTTTCCAAAAAGCGGCTTTAACAGATATACAGAGCCGTTTTCAACGACCATCCAGAATTTGTCCCATTTATGCATTCCCTTAAGATTAGGAAATTCTCTTAGAACGTAAGCGGGAATGACCATCTGAATATTCTTTCCCTGAAGGAACTCACGTACCTTGGCGGGAAGCCTGGGTGCAACAAGAGGCTTATTCTTATCGAATCCGCCGAATATCCTCTTAAACAAAGCCTTTACATATACAGCTTCGAAATATCTTACAGCCAGGTATGCGGTTCTGAATAAAAACGCGGACAGGATTATCAGAAGAAGCGATAAGAACACGTAAGCTCCCGGCATATAAACCGCAAGAAGGATCATAAAACCTATAAATGCAAGCTTTGCCAGTACCCAGAAAAAAGAAACAAAGGGAACCAAGGTACACACGGGCACCATTACGATATCCACCAGAGAAAACAGGTAGCGAACCAGAAAATAGATGAGAAGGGTAACCAGAAGGACCACCAGACAGACTATTGCACTTACGCCGTAGCTGATGGCACGTCCCACACCGGAAGCTGCTCTTACTACGCATTTCGGCTCGGTATTCATGACCATCTCCGCCATGACCACAATGACCATCATGACACCGTTAACCTTCTTTTCAGCCGCTTCTATGGAACATCCCACCGCATTGGTCTTACTGAACGCCTTAAGGATAATAGGCAGTCCGAACCATACGAGGAGAAAAATACAGATATATATATTATCAAAAATACCGAAGGAGAAACCGGACAGTCTGTCCAGCCCCCATATTCCGGAGCTCCTGCCGAAGTTTGCTCCCAGTGCGGATGTACTCATTATGACCATTACCCAGGAAATATCTATCCCGCCGAAAAGTCCAATGGAAAGAATGGGTCCGAGCGCCTCGCCGAAGCTTCCGCCGATGCTTGCCGCCAGCTCTGCACCGTCAGCATCGTATGCATTCAGAGAAGTCAGATTGCCGTAAAAAAGTACCGAAAAAGCAATGCAGAGTGTAATGCAAAATAATATGTATCTCTTATTCTTAAGCCATATCTCAGAAAAAATCTGTCCGTAAGTCATATTCAACCCCCTGTAAAAAAGCACCGGCTTTATTGCCGATGCTCCAATAATAACATATATGACAGAGGGGACGCATCATTTTTGTCATGCGTCCCCTCTGTAATAATCAAATTTTCTTTTTAAGTGCTTCCACAAGATTCTCAATGCATCCGTCTTCGAAGGGGCTTCTTAATCCGCACTCCTTAAGCATGGGCTCATAGAACTTGGTAACAGAAAGCTTGCAGAGCTTTAAGTAATCCTCAAACGCTCCTCTGAAATCCTCATCCATTCTGACCTTGAACTGCATAGCGCAAACGCTTGCCAGTACATAATCGATATAGTAGAAAGGACTCTGGAAGATATGGCTCTGTCTCTGCCAATATCCGCCCTCTGCAAAGAAAGGATCTCCGTCATAATCGAGGTGAGGTCTGTAAGTCTTCTCAAGATCTTTCCATACCTGCTTCCTCTCAGCGGGAGTCATATCGGGATTCTCATATACGATATGCTGGAATTCATCTACCATACATCCGTAGGGAACGAAGATAATGGAATCCTCAAGGTGCATGGTATAGTAATCGTCTTTTCTGTCACCGAAGAACTTATCCATCCATCCGTAAGTGAAATACTCCATGGACATTGAATGGATCTCTGCGGTCTCCATTGTGAGGTTGTTATGCTCGGGGATAGGATCGTTTCTGGTAACAAATCCCTGGAACGCATGTCCGCACTCATGAGTAATGACATCAACATCTCCGCTGGTTCCGTTGAAGTTAGCGAATATGAAGGGCGCCTTGTAATCGGGAAGGAATGTCATGTATCCGCCCTGACGCTTGGTCTTACGTCCGAGTACGTCAAAAAGATCATACTCTCTCATGAAATCCATGAACTCACCGGTCTCGGGAGAAAGCTCCCTGTACATTGCCTGACCTGCGGCAAGGATCTCTTCGGGAGTTCCCACAGGTGCGGGATTACCCTTAATGAAATGCACTTCGTTATCGTAATGCTTAAGTGTATCAACACCGATGCGCTGACGTCTCTTCTCATGGATCATGGTAGCAAGAGGGACAAATGCTTCCTTAACCTGCTTCCTGAAGTTCTCTACTTCCTTACGTCCGTAGCTGTTTCTGTTCATTCGCATGTATCCGAGATCAATGTAATTTTCAAATCCCAGTTCACGCGCCTGCTTGGTACGGTTCTCGACCATCTTGTCATAGATGTCGTCGATCTCATCGGTAACGCTGAGGAAATAATCGCTTACAGCTTTCCATGCGCGTTTTCTTACATCTCTGTCACAATCGGTTGTGAACTTTCTCATGAGGCTGAGGTTGTAATCCTCACCGTCAAAAGGAATCTTGGCTGTTGCGATAAGTTTGGTATAACGGCTTACCAGCTCATTTTCTTCCTGTGCAAGAGATACGATCTTCTCATCAAATGATTTGATGGCAAGTTCCATGCTCTTAAATGCTACAGGTCCGAGTTTCTCTTCAAACTCTTTTCTGAAAGGTGTTTCGTAAAGCACCTTCTTGTACTCGTTATCACACGCCATTAAGAGCGGAGTGATCTCATCGTAATAATCGTTTTCCGCATCATAGAACTTATCGGTAGTATCGATATCGTGACGGATCGAAGCAATGGTAAATTCAGTAAAGAAATGCTCTGAAAGTTTGGTTGCTTTCTGATGGATTTCCCATGCCTTTTCGAAGCTGTCCGCCTCTTTGAGTGCGGCGATATAACCTTTGTATTCTTTTACGGTCTTGTCAGAATCAATTCTCTCGTAAGGGAGATCCTGAAATTTCTGCATAAATTAATTCTCCTTGGTCTCCTTGTTTTCCGAAGAGACGTTTTTGTCGTACAAATGGCAGGCACAGAAATGTCCGGGCTCTACTTCCATCATTTCGGGTGCCTTATTCTTACATATCTCCATACACTTGTCGCATCTGGTATGGAATTTACATCCTGAAGGCGGATTTGCGGGTGAAGGAATGTTGCCCTGAAGGACAATTCTGTTCATCTTGTAATCCGGATCGGGTACGGGTATCGCGGAAAAGAGTGCGGTTGTGTAAGGATGGAGAGGATTTGAATAGATCTTCTCGGTCTCCGCATACTCAACCATATTTCCGAGATACATGACACCTACGGTGTCTGATATATGCTCGACAACTGACAGATCATGTGAAATGAACAGATATGTCAGGCCGAACTCTTTCTGAAGGTCTCTGAGCAGGTTAATGATCTGCGCCTGAATCGAAACGTCAAGTGCAGAAACGGGCTCGTCACAGAGAATGAAATCGGGATTAAGAGCAAGAGCTCTTGCAATACAGATTCTCTGACGCTGTCCGCCGGAGAACTCATGAGGGTAACGGTTCTTGTGCCACTCCTGAAGTCCGCACGCTTCCATTACTCTGGTAACATAATCGTCAAGTTCTTCCTTGGGAACTATTCCGTGCTCTCTTACTGCCTCTGCAATGATCTCACCGACAGGAAGTCTGGGAGAAAGGCTTGAATAAGGATCCTGGAAGATTATCTGGATCCTGGGACGAAGCTTTCTTAACTCTTCCTTGGAAAGCTTGAAGATATCCTGTCCGTCAAAATAAACCTCTCCGTCAGTCTTCTCCTGAAGTCTTAAGATGGTTCTTCCGGTTGTTGACTTACCGCATCCGGACTCACCGACAAGGCCCATGGTGGTTCCCTTTTTGATTGCAAAAGAAACACCGTCGACTGCCTTTACATTACCTACGGTCATCTTAAAGAAGCTTGATTTGATGGGGAAGTACTTCTTCAGATTCTTGACTACAAGAAGATTTTCACTGTCTTTTTCAGCGCCTTCGAAAGGCATCTGATCTTTTACTTCGCTCATTTTAAAAGCTCCTCTGCATTCACGGTCTTAGGGTATCCGATAACTTCGCCTTCTTCAAAGAATCTGTAGCATGATACGAAGTGTGTATCGGAGATCTTGATCTCAGGGGGATAATCTCCTCCTGCTTCACCAACTTTCGCTTTACATCTCTCACACTGCATATCGCAACGATCGCGGAAGTAGCAATAGTCGGGCATATCAACGGGATTGGGTACGTTTCCTTCGATGTTGTAGAGTGAATCAACCTTCTTGCCTACAACAGGTTTGGACTTCATAAGTCCGATGGTATAAGGATGTGCGGGATGATGGAAAATATCATCTGCGGTACCTTTTTCGATAACGCGTCCCGCATACATAACTACTACGTAATCCGCCATGCTTGCAACAACTCCCAGGTCATGGGTGATGAGCATGATGGATGAATTGATCTTGTTCTTAAGACCTGCAAGAAGGTCAAGAATCTGAGCCTGAATAGTAACATCAAGAGCGGTGGTGGGCTCGTCTGCGATGATGAGCTCGGGGCTGCATGCAAGCGCGATCGCGATCATTACACGCTGTCTCATACCTCCGGAAAGCTCGTGAGGATACATCTCATAAACGCCTTCCTTATTGGCGATACCTACCATCTCAAGCATCTCGAGAGTGCGGGCTTTGATCTGCTCCTTGGTCATCTCGGGATTATGAAGTTCGAGAACCTCGTTAACCTGCATTCCGATCTTGAATACGGGATTAAGGCTGGTCATGGGCTCCTGAAAGATCATGGAAATTCTGTTTCCGCGGATCTCCTGCATCTTGGCGGTAGGAGTATTTACGATGTTGTATGCGGTGCCGTCACCTAAGTTAAAACGGATCTCTCCTCCTACGGTCTGTCCGCTGGGTCTCTGAAGAAGCTGCATAAGGGAAAGGCTGGTAACACTCTTTCCGCATCCCGATTCTCCTACGACCCCGACGGTAGAACACTTGGGGATATTAAAGTTGATTCCGTCAACTGATTTTACAACACCCACATCGGTAAAAAAGTATGTACAAACGTTGTCGAACTCAACAACATTGTTCTCGTCCTTCATCTTGGTGGTATAAAGTGAAGGATCCTTCTTGGCATTTGCTCTGTCAGCTTCCAGCTTCTTGGTCACCTTACGATTGAACTTGGTAATCTTTCTGGATTCTTTAGCAGATATGTAAGAAGACTTTTTCTCCTGCTTATTCTCTTCTACTTTCTCTTTGTTATCAGCCATGACAAACCTCTTAAAAAGCTTTTTACTGTTATCTCTTGGACTTGGGATCGTATGCGTCTCTTAATCCGTCACCTACAAAGTTGAATGCTATAACGGTAAGACAGATAAGAAGACCAACTGGAATCCATATATGCTGGTAATGAGCCATCGCGGTTGCGGATGAAACGGAGTTGATGATGGTTCCCCATGTTGCAAGAGGATGCTTAACACCAAGACCGAGGAATGAAAGGGTGGACTCGGTAAGAATGACCGAACCCATACCCATGGTTGCGATGACGATCAGCTGAGGCATTACGTTGGGAATAAGGTGTCTGAAGATTCTCTTACGAACCCTGATTCCGGTTGCCTCCGCAGCTACCATGAACTCCTGCTCACGAAGTGAAAGGATCTGGCCGCGCACCATACGTGCTACGCTTGCCCATCCGAGGAAGCCAAGGGTTGCCATCATGATGACAAGTCTGAGATAAGTGTCCATTCTCAGTGAATCCATGGTCGCACCAAGGATGATCATGATGGGAAGTGAAGGCAGACAGTAGAAAATATCTACCAGTCTCATGATGAGGTTATCTACCCATCCGCCGTAGTATCCTGCAAGACCGCCCATGATAACACCGAGGATGATCTCGAGGAATACGACTACGAAACCTACCATAAGTGATACTCGTCCGCCGTACATAACTCTGGCAAGAACATCGAATCCGTCTCCGTCGGTTCCGAGGATGTGCTCCTTGGAAGAAGAAGCGAACATATCGATGACATAAATGACCTGATCGCAGTTGATTACATATTCTCCGGTATCTCTCTTGGTGATGGTAAGTTCAGCCTGAGAGTACTGAAGATTTCCTTCTTCGTCATATACGTAAAGTCCGCTCTCGTCCTGATAAGGAAGATCATATACAAGAGTTCTGGTCTTCTCACCGTTCTCGGACATTTCAAGTACAAGCTCTTCGATCTCTTTTTTCAGATCGTATTCGATACTGTCTTCACCGGTGTATCTCTTAACGGAGAAGGTGGACAGTTCGGCGATTTCCTTGCCGTCTCCGTCTTTAAGGATGATCAGTCCGTCGGATTCGCCAACCTTATAGGAAGTTCCGTCAACATCAAATGATTTGCCGTCGGTGATGTGAAGAAGTGTATTTGCCTTAAGTGAATCTGAGATCTTAACATCCGTAGTGATGGCATTAAAGGTATATCTGGTGTATACCATCGCATCCTTTGCCCCTGATGCGGAATATGCATCAAATCCGGTATTGGTCTCTACAATGTAATATGTCTTTCCGCCTGCGGTGAATGAATAAGCTTTCTTGTCTGCAGCTTTCTCAAATGCATCCGCAAAAGTTTCGGGAAGCGAATTGTCAAAAAGAACTACGCCGTCAAGCTCTGAATAAATGTTGTAAGACTTAGCAACGTCCTTCTCATATGTGTATCTGACACCTTCATATGTGAATGAACCGCCGGTTCTGCTGAAGTTCTTAGTAAGAGCTTCAAGAAGGCCTTCTATCTCCTGGCCGGTGAAACTGATCTTGCCGCCTACCATGTCGTATACACCGACAAGTGCACTTCCTTCACCCACCGATGCAATCTTGGATGCGTTAACGGAAGCAAGAACAAAGACATCATTATTAACTCTGTTTAAGAGGAAGGAACCGTCATCCGTTGCAATGATCGCGGAATCCTCATCAGCTGCAATAAGACTCTTTGCAACACTGTTTACGGATGTGGTAGCAGATCTGGGAACCGAAACATCACTTGAAACGTTATATCCGGTATAACTGGTGATCTCCTTAGCCAGTCCGTAGTTTATATTCTGAGAATCATATTTGTAGAATATCTCCTTCTGTCCGCAGTGATAAAAAAGAGGACCTAAGAAAGAGAAAACAAACATTATGATCAGAAGAACGCTTCCGAATACTGCAAGGCGGTTTCTGATAAATCTCTTGAAAACCTGTCTTCCGGGAGAAAGAACCTTAACACGGGCAACGTCATCAAGTCCGACCGTTCCCTGCTTATCGCCTTTTCCGGCTTTCGCTTTTAATATTTCATTCAGATTATATGAAGCCATGTCTCTATAGATTCCTTTTCAATAATTATCAACTCAGGCGCACTCTGGGATCAACCGCAGCATAGAGCAGATCGGAGATCAGGTTTCCGAGAAGTGTGAGCACCGAAATAAATGCAAGATAGAACATGATAAACGGAATATCCGCCTGTGTCATTGAATAGTATGAAGCATAGCCGATTCCTCTGATACCGAAGAGTGTCTCGGTAATAAGCGCTCCGGAGAAAAGTCCGGGAAGCATTCCGCCAAGCATGGTTACAAGAGGAATGAGTGTATTTCTGAAAGCATGCTTTCCGATAACTTTCTTCTCGGGAACGCCCTTCGCACGAGCGGTTCTGATGTAATCGGAATTAAGAACTTCCAGCATATTTGTACGGGTATAGCGCATAAGGCTTCCGATACCGATAACAGTAAGAGTTACGGCAGGAAGTGCGAAGTGCTTCGCTAAATCCAGGAATTTTCCAATAGTAGATAAAAACTGATAATCACGTCCCTGCATACCGGTGAGATCAACCCATCCGAGTTTGACAGCAAAGACATATTTAAGAAGGGTCGCCAGGAAGAATGTAGGTAACGAAATACTTACCATGGCGACAACGGTGGTGAAGTAATCCGTAAAGCTGTATTGTTTTTTGGCCGCAGTAATTCCAAGCGGTATTGCGATAATAACTTCAAATATGAAAGAAACCAGTCCCAGTGCAAAACTGTACCAGACTGTACTGTTGAACTTCTCAAGAACGGGGACGGTCCACTGCCAGCTGTCTCCCCAGTTTCCGCGGACAGCGCTGCTAAGCCAAACGAAGTATCCCTGTACCACGCCCTTATCCATTCCGTATTGTGCATTAAGATCCGCAAGCCACTCGGTATAGCTCTTGGTAGCACCGGGACGGGATGCGAGTTCTCTTGCCTTCGTCTCAACAAAGCTCATGGGCATGTTATACATCAGCACGTAGATGAGAAACATGACGAAGAAAAGAATAAGTACGCTGTACAATAATCGTTTGATTATAAACTTAGCCATTTTAAAAATCCTGCCTTCTAAACCGGACCTGAGAGGAGGCAGTTGCCTCCTCCCATCCGGATCATTAATTACGTCTAAAAATAATTATTTGGTAGCCATGGTGTGGATTTCTGCATACCATACCCAGTAAGGAGTCATATCCTGAGGGATAGTAGCGATATCAACACGCTCGGTAGAGAAGGTGGTGCAGTTCTTTCTCTGATAAAGAGGAAGCTCGCAGCCCCAATCCATGATGATCTCCATTGCCTCTTTGTAGATAGCCTTTCTCTCTTCGGTATCAGCGCTCTGACGTCCTGCTCTGATAAGCTCATCGAGATCTGCATCGTCTACAGCATAGTGGTTGGAGTTGGTTCCGTTGCCATGTGCATTTGCGCTGGAGTAAACCTGAGTCATATCGGGATCAACGCTTGCCTGCCATGCAGCTGCCCACATCATAGCGGTGTTGGACTCAAGTGCGTTGTTCCATACTGAAGTTCCTACGTCGTTAACCTGAAGTTTGATTCCCATTCCCTCAAGAACTTCGGATGCTGCTACTGCAACACCGTATGCAGGGTGATCCTGCTGTCCCTGTCCGGGGATCATTACTTCGTAAGTCTCGGTGAAATCGGTGAACTGGCCGGTAGCTTCGTCATAGTTGAATCCTGCTGCCTTGAAGTATCCGATTGCAGCTTCCTTAGCTGCCTCATAACGCTGCTCCTCGTTCATGGAAGCATCGTAAATTGCATTTCCGTCTACATCTACTGAATAAGCTGCAACATATCCTTCATCTGCAGGCTGAGGTGCTGCCCATGAAGTGTTGGAGATAGGATACTGAATAACAGATGCACGATCTCCGTAGTAAGAATTGATAACGGTATCACGATAAACTGAGAAGAGGGTCATGAATCCCTTACGAAGATTCTTGGAAGCCTCTGAAGCGGGATCTCCGCCTACGTTAACAAGGTCAGCGTTAATTCCGAGATATCCGTATCCACGATAGTCAACAAGAACGGTGGTGATGCTGTCGCCTACAAGTTCTCCGCTGTTAGCGTCCTTGATAGCCTTAACTACATCATCGCTGATGGAAGGAACTGCGATGTCGAAAGATCCGGTTACGATACCGGGAACATAGTCGGAATCAACAGATTCCTGCATAAGGATATAGGTGGTCTTAGGCTCGCCCTGGAAGTAATAAGGGTTAGCTTTAAGAGTAACAACACCGTTTGAGTATCCTTCGAAGGTGTAAGGTCCGCATCCGAGAGGCTCGGTATTCTTAGACTTTACTCCGGAAAGATCACCCTTTACGAAACCGAAGCTGTTGTTGTCATAATCATAAAGAGAAGTATCACCATAATAGTGAAGAGGAGCGATGGTGAATGCCATGTTGTAGATAGCGGTTGCATCGAACTCAGTCATGTGAACGGTCATGCTGTAGTCACCGGTTTTTTCGATACCGGAAATGTTTTCAGCGCCATCACCTGTCTGAACACCGATGGTATATGATGCATAATCATTCATGAGATCGAAGAGTGAAGATCCTGCAGACTCGGTATCGGACATGCTTGCAAGATCCCATCCGTACTCATCAGCGATGAGATAGAACATATCGGTAGTGGTAGCATCTGCATCAAGTCCTGCAAATCCCCAGGCTTCAGCCGCACCTGCTACGTCACTTGAATCAGCAATATACTCTCCGGCTACACAGTAATCAACGATCTCCTGGCAGAATGCTGCACCTGCCTGCTCAAGATCTTCCCAAAGAGCAGTCTGCTCATCCTCGGTCCAGAGAGAGAAATCATCGTTGTCCTTACCTGCTTTAACGATAAGGTTGAACTTGGTCTCCATACCTCCGCGGTACTCATCCATTCCTTCGATGGGAAGAGCGTAGATGGTAGAAGATCCGTCATAGGTAGGATCGCAAAGAACATAAATGGTGAAGATTACGTCATCGATGGTAGCATCAACGCCGTCAGAGAACTTAACGCCCTCTTTCATGGTGAGGTTGTAATCAACTGATCCGTCAGCGTTCTGAACAACTTCAACGTCACCCATTCCCTTGTACTCGTAGTCAGAACCGTTGTAGGTAACGGTCTCACCTGCGATACCGTTGTTGATGATAGCGCCACCACGGTCTGCAGCAAGGAGTTCACCCTGGGTAAGATCAACAACTTCCTGATCGTAAGCGGTTGTTACGAAGAAGGGGCTGAACTTCTGTCCGAAAGTAGAGGTTGCGTAAACAATAGTTGCATCCACAGTTTCTGTGGGTTCGGGATCAGTTTCGGGCTGTCCCTGCTCTTCAACTTCAGTCTCGGGAGTTTCTACGGTGGTAGGCTCGGTGTTGCCGCAACCTGCGACCATGGAAAGGGTCATTCCCATGCTGAGAAGCAGAGCTAAAAGTTTCTTGCTTTTCATTTTTTCAAATCCTCCTGTTTGAATTTCTTCTACATAATATAGAAGTATATAACTCATCCTTTAGTCAGGATGTAAGTTAACGCTGTTTTTCTCCGGATTCCTTAGCCTCA
>JAEEGK010006894.1_pt1 | contig 27198 bp, 16 predicted proteins | sample 8958771 | NCBI WGS metagenome assembly JAEEGK01 (sample SAMN16246547, study PRJNA631951) | gut metagenome | biome: gut microbiome; feature: rumen; material: SC-attached | host: Bos | place: Iran: Karaj | collected 2018-10 | reverse complement strand
TAATAACAATAATGAAAAAATTCATTACATTTTAAAATTAAAAAGAGGATTAAAAGAGCTGAAAAACGTTAATTTATATATTTCAGAATCTTTAAATGAATTAAATGATAAAATAAATAGAATTATAAATTCAGCCAAATATAGTAAAGGAGTAACATATTTAAAAAAAGAGCATTTATTTAGTAAAGATAAAATAGGTTACATAACAGAAAAGAAAAAAAGTCATAAATATTATGATTATGGAATATATTCCTTACCCTAACAATTTTAAATATTATTAAATAGTGAATTTAAATTGATTATTAAATATTTAAATCCTTAATTACTACTAATAATAAATTATTAATTAACAAAAAATTTTTTTTAAAATTTATTGAGAGATGTAAACAAGTCCATCATTGAATATTTCATAATTAAAAAATATGAATGATAAAAGGATTAATTTAACATTTTTTAAATTTTAATTTTAGTTAATCTAAAAAGTTTATTACTAATAAATTACTATTAGTATTATTATTAATATTTTTTGATTAATTTTATTTGTAAAGAACTTAATTTTAAATTTATTGATTATATTTCAAAATTATCATTCTATTATTTAAAAAAGCAAATTTAAAATAAAGGAAATAAAAGTTATTTTAAATAAAATAATCTATTACAATATCAATGCTCTCTATTTATTAATTATCAAATTAAGTTTGTTATACATTCTTGTGAATATCTTACACATTTATATAATAAATTAAGGGAAATTTTATTATGTATTTATTTTTATATTATTGGTTATTCATATTTTTTATAATAATTTTATTCTGTAAAAATAAATTGAAAAAGTTTATATTTCAAAATTTTGAAATTCTTTTAATTGCCAAATTAAAGAATTCAAATATATAATACTTTAAAAATAATTGAAATTTATATTTATTTAATTTATAAAATAAGATTAATTTTAAAATTATATATTATTTAAATGAATAATTCACCTATTAAATCACCTAAAAAATCACCAACTAAATCTCCAAGAAAACAAAAAACTTCACCAGAAACAAAAATAATAAGATGTCCTCAATGCATTAATATTCCATCAATAACATTTATTCATTCTCAAGATGGTTTAGGATATATTAAATATGAATGTAAAGCAGGACATAATAATACAATAACATTAAAAAACTTTTTACAATATAGTAAAAAATTTTCAATAGAAAAATGTGAATGTAAAAGATGTAATAAAGATCCTGTAAATCATAAAGATATTTTTTTATTATTTTGTAATGAATGTAAATCACCATTTTGTTCAAATTGTAAAAAACATCATATAAAAAAAAATGAGACACATATTTTAATTCCTTTATACAATTTTGATTCATCATGTCCTAAACATGGTCAAACTATTAGTTTTTATTGTCAAGATTGTAAAAGTAATTTATGTACTTTTTGTCTAAATGAACATCAAAATCATCCTCTTGATTCTTTACAAAAATTAACTATTAATAATAATGAATTAAATGAATATAAAAATTATATTAAACAATCAAAAAATTATATTGAACAATTTGATTTAGTTATTAATGATATTTTAAAAAATGCTAATAATGAAAAATTAATGATGATAATTAATAAATATAGAGAAGAAAATTTAGATGAAATTACTTTAGCAAATGAAATAATTGAAAATTATATTATTAAGGAAAGTCAAAATAATTTAAATTATGAAATTATTAATAATTTAAGAAGTGTTCTAAAATTTAATAATATTGAATTATTAAAAAATATTTCAAAAATTGAAAATGTTTTAGAAAAAATTAAATATATAATGGAAAATATTAATAATGAAAGTAATTATATATTATGTAACACTAGTGGGGATTTTAGAGAAATGAATCTTTTTCCTCATAAAAAGAAAAATACAGTTGAAATTGAATTGTAAAATTATTTATTTATTATATTTTTAGTAAGTAAAAATAATTTTTATTATGAAATATAGACAGTAAATTTTAATTTTATATTTTTATTAGTAAGTAAGAATTATTTTAATAAAAATTAGAGAGTAAAATATATTTTTATTATTAATTAAGTTCAATGTAATATGAATTTTATAAACAAATTATAGTGAGTAATAAAATAAAATTTAATTTTAATAGTTTGTAAAAATTAATTTATCTAAAAATATAGAAAGTAAAAATAAATCTCTAATAATATAGAAAGTAAAAATTAATTATTAGAATTGTAGATAGTAATTTAATATATTAATATTTTAGTATGTAAATATATATAATTAAATATTAAAATAGAAAACCATCAAATGAGTAAAATTTCAATTTATTTAAAATTAGGGAGTATATTATATAAAATAATCATTTAGTCGGTAAAAAATAAAATAATTTTTTAGAAATAAAGAATTTATTTCAAAACATCTAAACAATACAATAAATGGAATAACAATAACTTCTTTATCAGATGATAAATTTACAGCCATAGTTTCAAATGTTAAAAACATTCCTGGTGATTTTACTTTTGATATTGAATTAGAAAAGAATATTTATCCAACAAAAATGATTTTTTATGAAGAAGATTATAGTAAAGATGTTGTTCAAAAATTAAAAGAAAAAGGAAAAGACTTAACTCACAATGACATACAATTCCTTTTTGAAAATTTAATTAATCTTCTCAATGATTAAAAAATAAAAAATAAAATCAAAAAAAAATAAATAATAAAATAAAAAAAACTATATAAAAAATAAAACGAATAAATCAAAAAAAACAGATTTTTAAAAAAAAAAAAAGAATAAAAAAATTTTGTTTATACTAAAATAAAATTCCTCAATGATATACTCTTCTCCTATAACCTGCACTACTATAGCCACCACCAGTTCTTTCAAAATATCTATAATCAATAAATAATCCAGCCATAATAAGGTTGAGTTTATCCTCAGGAGTAGCTGTTTTAGGAAATTCAATAACATATGTATCAGCATCACTAATTAATTCCAAATAATCCTGAGCCTTTTTTTTTTTAATTTTCGCAATAATATTTCCATCACTTCCTCCTTGTCTAATATTCATTTCAACATCATTAAATTTACCACATCCTTGCCCATTTACACTCCCATTTCTACAACAAAAACCACATTGACAACACCTAATTGTAATATAATATTTAATTTCTTTTTCATTTGAAATAACAAATAAAGGATCACAACAGCTACATTCATCTTTAATTTCACCAAATACTTGTTTATTACTACTATATTCTCCTTTTATAGTTGGACGAGCTAAACAACAACAAGTACATTTAAATGGTTTAATCAATTCAGCAAAATAAGTTTTGAAAGCAGTATCATTAAAACTCGTTACATTTGGTATATGTTTAATTTTCATTTTAAATTCACGTGCATCTGCAGTACAACAATTTCTTTGACAACCAGTAGATTCTTCTTTACATTTGAATAAATATTTTTCCATTCCATTTGGTAATGTTATAAAAACATGATATCTATTTTCAGTCTCCAATCCTGTCATTATTTCCCCTAATTCTGGTTGTTGTCTTATTGTTGCTCTCACACTTAATGCTAATTCACTAAGGGGATCTTGGGTAAATGTATATTGGAGATTTCCAAACATTGGAATAAATACCTTTGGTTGACCCATCATTGGTTGTTGACCCATCATTGGTTGTTGAGTCATCATTGGTTGATTTGTGTTGTTCGTTACACCCGTGTAATTTTGAGGTAAAGAAGATTGTTGATATCCTTGTTGATTATATTGATTTTGATTATTTTTGTTTAAATTTAAGTTTTGATCTTTTATTGGGTCAGTTTCTATATTTTAAAGATATTATTTATTTCTTACCATTTGACATATTATTTATTTGTTTTGATTAAAAATTATAATTATAGTTTAAAAGAAATTTTAATTTTTAAAATTATTATAATATTTTTAATGATTTTAAATTATTAAACATTAAAAAGAAGTAGTATTTAGAATTATTATAATTTTTTATAAATTTTTTTATTTATTAAAATTATATATGAATATATAAAAACTATAAACAATTTAATTAATTATTATCAATTATATCAATATAATCTAATGTAGGTATTATTTTACATTTTTTTAACATAATTAAATTATTTAATTCTAAATTATTTCCAATTAAATATAATTTCTCTAATGACTTATTTAAATTTGTTTGAATAAAAATAAAATTAATCCCATTAATATCGAATTTATTATTTTGTAAATTTAAAATTTTTAATTTAGGTGTTATAAATAAACTAATTAATTTAACTCCTTCATTTCCAATTTTATTATCTGATAAATTTAATTCCATTAAATTTGGAAATTCCATTAAAGTTAAATAAAATATTCCTCCTGGTTCAATATTATTTTTTGACAAATCTAATTTTTTTAAATTTCTTAAATTAAGTCTTGAAAATTTTTTCAATTCTTTTATTGATAAATTCTTATCTGATAAAATCAATTCTTTTAAATAATTCTCAAGATCTAAATCAATTAAATTAAATTTCTGAATAGATAATTTATATAAATAAATATTATATATTATAAAATGAATATCATTTTCATTAAAATAATATTCTTTATTATCATAAATAAATCCAATACAATAATTTTTTGAATTTTCTTCATAAATTATTGGCATTGAATTATAAATTTGATTTTCATTAAAATTAATTTGATTTTTAATAAAAGAAATTAAATTAAAACTTGACAATTCCTTTTTATATTCATAAGTGAATAAACCATTTTTTATTTTGTTATTATATTTTAAACCAATCCATTTATTCATAAAAAAAGAGTTAAAACATATTATTACAAAATTATTTCTTTTAAATATACAAAATTTTAAAAATCTATCTGGATAAAATGATATCATAATATCTTGAACCATTTCATTTTTTTCTGAATAAATATTTTTTGCTAAAGTTATAATTGTATTTGAATTAATTGCAAAACAAATATGTTCTTTAAATACTTTTTCATTTGTAAATTTAATGTAAACTTTTCCAATACAATCAGAAGGTTTAAAATAATTTATTTCTCCTTTTTTTTCTATTATCTCTAAATTTTGTTGAATTTCTTTCCTTTTAAAAAAATTTAAATCTTTTTTTAATATTGAATTTAACTCATTATCTTTTAAATTTATATATTTCCTAATTGATTTTTTTTTAACTGAATCAATTTTAAATAAATTAATACAATGTTTACATTCAATTAAAACTTCTGAAGTAATTGTATTTTTTCTAGCATCAATAAATTTAATATTTTTAACATTTTCAAATATATATCTTAATGAAGAATCAGTTATTCCAATATTATTAATATATAATTCATTTAAATTTAACATTTCTCTACTAGTAACAAAAGATAATATTCCTTCATCTTTAATATTTATATTATTTGAAAGAGATAAAATTGAAATTTGATTTATTATGTTTATTTTTGAAAGATTAAGTAATCCAATTTTAGTTAATTTATTCCCATCCAAATATAATTCTTTTAATTGTTGTGTTTTTAATAAATTTAAATCTTTAATTGATTCATCATTTAATTCAATATAACATAAATGAAGAAAAATTAAATTTTTAAAATCTATTTTAAATAATTCATTTATTAAAACATATGATTTTTCAATATATAATTTTTCAATTGTATATAATGAATTATTATAATTTATTTTATCAATAAAATTTTTTTCAATATTTTCATAATACCAACCAATAAAATTTTTATATTTATTTTCTAAATTATTTTTAGAAAATAAAGCAATAATATAAGAAAAAATTTCAATATCTTTCTCATTAAATAAAATTAAATGTTCATTTTTACTAATAATTCCAATAACATATATTCTCTTTCTTGAATCTTGATAAAAAACAGGACATCCTATATAAATATTATTATTTATTTTAATATTATTTTGAAATTCAATATTAAATTCTTTTATTATATTTTTAGAATTTAAAGTTAGATAACAAGTTTGGATTAAAATTTTATCTTTTTTTATTTCTTCTTTTGATTTACTATCTAAACCAAAAAATTGTTTAAGTTTATAAAAATGAAAATATATAAAAGTTAAACCATTATTTTTATGAATCATATTCATTAAAGGACATTCAATTTGGTTAATAGTTATTTTTTTTGCAAATTCTCCATTTTTTTTTATATTTCTAGTTAATGTAACTATACAATTTGGATAAATTGCAAAACAATTATAATCATATGATTTATTTTGAAATTCACAATGCAAAATAAAAATTGATGATTCAAAAAAATAATTTATTTTTTCTTCTTCAGATGTAATTAACAAATCATTATGAATTATTTCTTCAAATATAAAAATTGAACATTCAAATTTTTTTCTTTTATATTTTTCTTTATATAAATAATGACTAAAATATAATGGATCATCGAATTTTTTATTTATATCTTTTTTATTTAATTCAGAAACATTTATATTATCTTCATAATTTATATTACTACCTATTTTTATTTGAAAAGTTTTATTATTAAATAAAGGTAAAATTTCATCTTCTATATAAAAAGAAAATAAGTTTTCAAATAAAGATATATATTTTAATTCTGGAAATGATATTTTTGTTAAATAATATAAATCATAATCAATCAATCCAACATTATTTAATTCTAAAATTTTTAAAGATTCAAATTTTTTACATTTTGTAATTTCCTTTATTCCACTATTATAAAGTTGATTTTTAGATAAATTTAATTCACTTATAGATTGAATAAAAGGTGATTTTTCTAAAAAATTATTTAAACCAATTGATGTTATTTTATTATTTGCAATAGAAAAATAAGAAATATTATAAAAATAACATTTACTAAATGTAATTAAACCATTATCATCAATATCATTTCCTGATAAATCTAATTTTTCTAATTTCCATAATTTTGATTTATTTAATAATTCAATTATTTTATTCCCAATATGATTTTCTGATAAATTTAAATATTTTAAATTTTTTAATTCATTTCTTGTTAAAATTTCAATATTTTTTAAAGTTAGATTTTTATTAGGAAAATATAATTTAATACAATCATTTAATGGATTCAAACTATATTTATTTATAATTTTTAATCCATTTTTCCAAATATATTTAATAATTAATTTAACATCATTTTCATTAAAGAATTTAATTTTTTTTTCAATATCTACAAAACCAACAACATAAACTTTTTCTAATTTATTTTCATCATAATAAATAGGACTTCCAGGAATATTTAAAAATAATTTTTTCATATTTTCATCAATTATATTTTCATATTCTTTAATTAATATATCTGAATTATTATAAGGAATTTCAGTACTATGAATAATAGGAATACCATTATTAATTCCTAAATTAGTTGTTAAAGTTAAAATCTTATTTTTTTTCTCAGTATCATCTAAAAAAGTTAAACCTAACCATGATTTAAAACAAGGTTCATCAAATGAAATAAATGTAAATTTTTCTTCAATTTCAATATTCTCAATTTTAATTTTTAAATTTGATAATTTTGATGATACTGGTGTTTTAATATATTCATTTAAGTTGTTAAAATTATTTGATAATGTCATTATTAAATTTGGACTTATAATAAAACAATTATAATTAAAAGATTGTTGAATGTTTTTTTCTTGATACATATTTATTAATAAATTTCCTATTAAATAGTATGGATATGAATTTATTTTATCTTTTGGAATATTTGATTCAGTTATTTTAAAATAATTTTTGTCATTATTTGATTCAAGTGAATTATTAATTTTTATTATTGTTTTTAGTGAAGTTGATTTATTTTGTTTATTTAAATTTGAGGATATATTATCTCTTTTTTTTTCATTAAAACATTCTGATAAATACTTTTTATCTTGGAATTTCAAATTTAAATTAATTTCTATTTGTGACATTACATCTTGATTTACATTATAATTATAATTTCCCATTTTAAAGTATTTGTTTTTAATTTTTGTAAAATATTAAAAAAAAAAATGAAAAAACAATTAATTCTTTTAATTTTTTTAAATTAAAAAATTTTTTAACTGCTTTTAAATTAAAAAAAAATTATTATTAAAATTAAAAATTTCCTTAATTATTTCTGTTTTAAAAATTTATTTATTATAAATAAATAATAAAATGCTAGTAAAAAAAGTATTAATCTTAATTTTAATAAATTTTTCTCAATCATTATATGATAAACCATATGATTTATATTCTGAAATAAAAATATCTTTTAATGAAAATTCCTGTTTCCCATCAAATGAAGAAACAATAAATTCATTAAATGAAAATTTTAATATAAAAACAGATAATCCATCAAAAAAAGAAAAATTTATAATAGGACCATGTAATCCAATATTATTCATTCCAGGAATATATGGTTCTCGATTAGTATTATCACTAAATTGTAAAAATTTATATGAAAATGAAATAGATAAATTAATGGATATAAGAATATTTTGTGGTAAACAAGTATGTAAAAATTTAAAAGAAGAAAATGAAGAACATACATTATTTGCAGCAATAACAGATCAAGCATTCACATTATTAAATGTAGGAAATAATAAATATTCAGCATGTTTAGGTTATTTTATGCAATATTTTAATAAAGAAGAACAATGTCCAATTATAAAAGAAAATAAAATTAATAATAAAAATAAAAGAACATGTCTCCAATCAAATAATATAAGAATTACAATATATGGTGCATCAAAAAAAACAAAAAAAAATTCAAAATGTGGTTTAAAAGGAATAACAAATTTAATTCAAACTGAAATTGATTATTTAGATAATATGATAAATTCAGGTGCAGCAGCATTATATAAACCAGCAATAGATTATTTTAAAAAAATAGGTTATGAAGAAGGTTTCTCAATGAGTGGTTTACCATATGATTATAGACAATTTGTATCAAATAATAAATTTGCAAAAGAAGCTTTTCGATATCAAATTGAGAGACTTTATAATAATACAGGAAAAAAAGTTTTAATTGTTGCTCATTCATATGGTAATTTAATTACTTTAAATAATTTACTAGATTATAATAATAAAGATTTATTATTAAAAATTAAAAAATTTTTATGCTTTGCTCCACCAATTGCAGGTTCTAGTACTTTATTAGATATTTTTTTAAAAGGTATGAGAGCTTGGGGTTTAAAATTTAATTTATTTGGTAAAGAAATTACAATTGCAAATTATGATATTTTTGGTCAATTTATGATGTATTATTCTATGCCTACTTTAGTTGAATTGAGACCTTTACCTATTATTAATCAAATTTTAAATGGTTATAATAATTATTTTGATTTTGCTCAAGCTTTAAATGAAAGAATTAATCTTGAAGATAAGTGTTATGATATTAATTGTAATAGTAGTTTTATTAAGGAAAATTCTAAGAAATTTAATAAAATTTTTAATAGTTATTATCCTGATTTAAATGAAGATGAATGTAAATATAAAAATAATAAAAATGATAATATTAAAGAATTAAATCATCCTTGTAGAATGGAAATTTATAATATTGGAAAATGTCCTTCTGTTATTATTCCAAATAAATTTTTTAAACCAAAAAGTTCTAATATTAAATCTTTATGTGGTATTAGGAATTCTTCTTTATATTATGCTGAAGATTGTGATTTTAATAATGAAGATAAAAAATGTTTAAATGAAATTTATATGAATAAAGGTCCTTATTCTTTTGATGATAAAGAAAAAGTAAATTTCTTAATTAAAAGATTTAATAAAAAATTTTCTAAATTTTTTGGTAAAAAAATAGATGAAAATTATTTTGAAAAAAAAGAATTATTACAAAAAAAAGTATATACTTTATTAGAAGAACATAATAAAATATCTATAACTAAAGATCTACCAATTCCACCAATTGATACAAATGTAATTTATACAAAATATAATCCTTCAAAAGATTCATTTATTTATGATGAAAAAAAGACAGATTCATTTTCAAATGAAGAATTATTATTTTCAGGAGGAGATGATACAGTTCAAAGTTGGTCTTCATTATTAACAGCATTTAAATGGATTTATGATAAGAAGAAAAATAATTTAAAGCAAAATATAAAAATTTTAGAATATTGTTCAACATTAGGAAAAAATAATAAATATGCTTTTGACAAAAATAAAAAATATTTAGATAATTTTACTGCTTTATCATGTGATTGTATAAATGATAAAAATGAATATACTGGAAAAAATGAAAATTGTGGTCATTCTGCAATGATGAGCGATAGTCATATTATAAAATATATTGAATATGAAATAAGAAATGATAATGAAAATAGAATTATTACAGAAGATAGAAAAAATGCTTTATATAATGTTAATAATAATGAAAATGATATACAAGAATGTAATGAACAATTAAAAATAATATCTGATAAATATTAAAAATAGAATAATACATTTTATTAATTATTAAAAAAAAAAAAATTTATAATTCTCAATTTAATATATTCATTAAAAATATTCCAAACTCATTATTTCAATTTTAAATAAATTTATATTAAGATGCATTTGAATATTTATACAAAGTAGCATATTTAGCACCAAGTGCCAATAATTCTTTATGAGTTCCTTTTTCTACTATTTTTCCGTTTTCAAGAACAAAAATAATATCACTATCCACAATAGTACTTAATCTATGAGCTACAGCAACACTTGTTCTACCTTTTTGTAATTCATCAATACTTTTCTGTACTTCAATTTCACTTTCTTTATCAAGTGCACTAGTAGCTTCATCTAATAATAAAATTATAGGATCTTTTAAAAAAGCTCTTGCAATAGCAAGTCTTTGTTTTTCTCCTCCAGAAACAGGATCTTCTTTAGTTCCCATTTGATCTTTATTAAAAAACTTTTCAATAACTGCCCTTTTAGCAGCATTAAATACTTCATCACGTGATGCAGTTAATTTCCCATAAAGAATATTATCATAAACACTTCTTTTGAAAAGAACAGGTTCTTGACTTACTAAACCAATTTTTTTACGTAATTCATATAAATTATATGTTTTTATATCAATATCATCTAAGAAAACTGTTCCTTTATCTGCATCATAATATCTTTCTATTAATTGAATTATTGTGCTTTTACCACAACCTGAATAACCTACTAAAGCAGCTGAATGACCTTCTGGAATAGTAAATGAAATATCACGAAGGATTTTTTGATCTGGACGAGTTGGATAAGAAAATGTTACATTTTTAAATTCAATTTTTCCTTTCAAGTTTTGTGGAGAAATTTTACCTTTATTTCCTTCTTCTGAAGGATCTATTAATGATGGTGTATCCATTGTACGGAATACAGAAGCAAAGGCTTTTTTAGCTTTTGTATATTCACTTAAACCTGTTAAACCTTGTGAAATTCCTTGTGACATTGTGATTACACAATTCATTGCTGAATTCATATCCTGAAATGATAGTTTTCCTTTACGAATGAATACACCACTATAATGAAATACTGTTGCATTTGAAGCATACATTGCAAAAACACCTAAACCACATACAACACCTTTAATAAATGAATCTTTGAAAAATTTTTTTTCAGCTTCTCTTAAAATATTTAAATACATATTAACTGCAGGTTTTTGGAAATTAAATGAATAAATAGTTTTAGTATTAATAACACATTCAGATAAAACACCACCAGCTTCAATATCAATTTTTTTATCACTATCTCTTCCACCTCTTCTAGTTTGTGCAACAATAATTTGAGCATAAATAATAAAAGGTAAAAAGCAAATAGAAATTAAAGTTAGCCTCCAACTAAAATAAAAACTAAGAGCTAAACCAACAACAGCAGTACCAACTGTACCGACTAAATCACCAACAACACTTAAAACTAAAGTATTCAATTGAGTAGTATCAATTGATAATCTTGTTAAAAGAGCACCAGGGGCATTTTCATCTTCATCAAAGAAACCAATATGTAAATGTAAATATTTATCAACAATCATTTTCCTCATTTTAGAAGTAATAACACTACCAATTGTTTCTAATTTCCATATTTTAAGGAAAATAGAAAGTCCATTTACAACTGCAACTACTAAGAACATTAATGCCCACAATAAACCATCATCTTTAACAGTTTTCATATCTTGACTAGATAAAGCATTAATTGCTTTTGACATTACATAACCTGAAAAAGGAGTAACAGCACCTCCAATGAAAGCACCAATTGCTCCTAAAAATGTTTCTCCTTTATTCTCTGATAGAAGTGAGAAAACTCTACCTCTTTCAACTTTAACTTCTTTTTCTTCTTCTAATTCTTTTAATTGTGTTTTTGTATCTAAATTTGATGAATAACGACTTGATTTACGTGACATTTTTTGAACTGTTAATCTACGTTCTGAAGACATTTTTGATATTTTTCTTTGTAATGGAGTTATGTTATCTTCTTTTGATTCTAATTCATCTTGTGCTAATTGGGATTTTACTAATGATGCATAATAACCATTTTTTGCTAATAATTCTTGATGAGTTCCTTTTTCATAAACTTTTCCTCCTTTTAATGCATAAATTACATCTGCATTTTTAATTGTACTTAATCTATGTGCTATTATTACTGTTGTTACACTTTTTTCTGAAATATGATCTAATGCTGCTTGGACTTCTTTTTCTGATTTATTATCTAAAGCTGATGTAGCTTCATCTAATATTAAAATTTTTGGTTTACATAAAATTGCTCTTGCAATTGCAAGACGTTGTTTTTGTCCTCCAGATAATTTACCTCCTTTAATACCAACTACATAATCATATTTTTCTTGTTTCATTTCTATAAATTCTTTGGCATATGCATCTGCACAAGCTTCTTTCATTAAATTTTCAGGATCACCTAATGTTTTAACATATTCATTTCTTCCAAAAAATAAATTATCTCTTATAGTAGTATTAAATAAAACAGGTTCTTGTTGAACATAACCTATTAAATTTCTTAAATGTTCTAAATTATATTCTTTAATATCATGACCATCAATTAAAACTTGTCCTTCAGTGGCTTCATATAATCTTTCAATTAAATTAATAGTAGTACTTTTACCACATCCTGATTCTCCTACTAAAGCAACTTTTTGACCTGGTTCAATAACTAAATTTAAACCTTCTAATATTTTCCTTTTATTAACATCAGAAGGATAAATAAAAGTAATATTCTTAAATTCAATTCTTCCTTGAACACTTTCTCTATTAGGCTTATGTGTAGAATGTGAAGTATCAATTTCAGGTTTTCTTTCAACTAAAGTAAAATAATCAGAAGATGCAGTACAAGCTTCTTGAATAACTTTTAAATTAGGTGCAATTCCACCAATACTCATAATAGCCATTAAAGTAGAAAAGATAACAGTCATTACATCACCAGCAGTAATTCCACCACTTTTATTATTACCATCAACAATTAATTTTTTACCATATAAAACAGCAATAAAGAAAGTAAAATTTAAAAAGAAAATAATAGACCCAATACTTCCTCCAAGTTTAAGAGCTTTATCTCTATCTAATTCATGACATCTATCAATATATTTCCCAAATCTTTCATTTTCAAAATCAAAATTACCAAAAGAAGCAACAGTCTTAATGTTATATAACATTTCTTCTGCAACACCACCTGCTTTTTCATAAGTTTTTCTCCCTAAAACAATACTAGTTTTCAAAGCAGTAACCAAATATATAACAGAACCAACAATACAAGGAGAAACACAAAGCATAACCAAAGTCAATTTCCATGAAGTAATAAAAGCAATAATTAATCCAGCAATTAACTGTGCAACAGATTGTATAATTAAACCTAATTTATCACCAACACCCATATCAACTTGTTCAATTTGTGCTTGGACTTTAGTAGCAAATTCATATGCATTATTCTCATCAAACCAACCTTGTTCCTGTTTTAAAATAGTTGAAAAGTAATTTTCCTTTAAATGAAAAACCATTCTCAAACCAGCATAAGTCCAACAAAAATTAGCTAAAAAATTAGCAACAAGCATCCCAAGGCCAATATATATAAATTTCTTTGCCATTTTATCAATTTGTTCTTGGAAAGCATCAAAAAATGCATCATATTCTACAGTTGTATTAAAACTTACATTTTGTGATGAAGAAGCATCGTCAATTGTTCCTCCAAATAATTGAGTCATTAAAGGACCAGACACTCCTGAACCGAGTGAACCAATAATTCCTAATATTAATAATATTTTTTCTGTTTGTCTTGCTAAGTGACAATATAATTTTGGGACTGATATATTTTTTTGTTCAAACATTAATGTATTTTCATCTACTTTCTCTTCTTTATTTTTTTCTTCTAATTCTATATCTTTTGGATTTAAATTTTTTTTTGGGAATTTCCTTGATTTAATTCATCTGATTCAGTTTGAGGAATTATTTTATGAGAAGGAGTGTGGAGTATCTTGTAGAGATTTTTTTTTTCGTCATCATCAATTTCTTCTTTTGGAATTTTTCTTGATATATTATGAACTGAATAATGACGTTGGATTCCATCTAAGTTTCCTTTTGGATAACTCATTTTTTTTTTTATTATATTGTTTTTTTTATTTGATTTTTTTTATACAATTATAATAATTTTTTTTTTGAAGTCTACAATAATTTATTTTAATTAATTTACAACAAAAATGTTTTTTTATTATTTAGATTTTATTTCTCCTGATATTAAACTTTATTATAAAGGAAGAACTAAACATACTTCAATTTTTTCAATTATTATTTCTATAATTGCATTTATTATATTAATGATATTATCAATAGTTTTTTCTTTAGATTTTTTTTTACATAGAAATCCAACATCCTTTTATTATAATAGATTTGTGGACGATATAGGAGTATTTTACTTAAATCATTCATCTTTTTTCCATTTTATTTCTTTTGATAATTATTCTGCATATGATAGAAAAGCATTTAGTTTAGTTGGAGTTCAAAATTCAATTGAAGCAACTTATGTTGCCAATAATAATGAATCAAATTTTGATCACTGGATTTATGATAAATGTGATAAAAGTGATATAGATGAATATTATCAATTTTTAAATGATAAAATAGTTTATTTTGAAAATGGTTTATGTATTAAAAAATTTTATAATAGTACATTAAGAAAAGTTATTTTATTTAATGAATCTGATTTTGTTTATCCAACAGTTGAGCATGGAGCTTCAAGTACAAATGAAATTTATTATGGAGTTTTTATTCAAAGATGTCAAAATAATAGTGAAATTAATTCTGATTGTTATGATAATAGAACAATAGATAATATAATTTATTCAACAATAAGTTATTCTATTTTTTTTGTTGACCATATCATAGATATTGAAAATTATAAACATCCTTTTAAATATTTTTTTCATCAAATTTTAAATAAATATAGTACATTATCTTATACAATAAATGTTTTAAATTTTCAAACTTTAGAAATACAAACAATTGCAGGAATTATTTTTGAATCACAAACAAAAATTAATACATATAAATACGATGAAAATGAAAAAATAATAAGTGAAAAATCTGTTGAAAATTTAAATGATAATATTTTTGGAGCAATTTCTTTATCAATGCAAAATATGCAAAATATATATTCAAGAAAATATAAAAAGTTAGAAGATGTTGCAGCAAGTATCGGAGGAATAATAAAAATAATAAATGTATTATCATTTATAATAAATTATATTTTTTATAAATTTCAAATCATAAAAGATTTTAATCAAGATTTCAATAATAATTATTTTTTTTTAAAAAATAAATTTGATAAATCAGAATTATTATCAATATTGAAAATGAAAACTGTAAATTATTTAAATAAAAAAAAATTAAGTAGAATAGGAAAAGATAAGATAAAAAAAGACTATTTTAAACAATTAAATTTAGAACCAAAAAGTAATGAAGATTTTAATGAATTAAGGTCTGTTTCTTTTAATAATTATATAAATAATCAAGAATATAAAAATATTGATAATAACACTTCAAAAATTAATATTAATAATTATAATAATTATTATAAAAATAATACTTATTTTGATAATTTAATTCAAAGAATTAAATTAAATAATTATGATATTTTTTGTTATTTAATTGGGTTTTTACATTATAAACAAACTTCAAAAATAAAAATAATGAAAAATTTAATTGATCATAAAAGAAAAATTATAAGTGAAGAAGAAATTTTTTCATTACATTATTTAGTAAAATCTTTACAAAATAATTTAATACAAAATAATAAATTCAAAAATATTTTTATATGATAAATAAAATATTTAATAAGTAAAAAATTAATATTAATTATTTTTTTTTTATTTTAAAAAATTAAATAAATTTTTGGGGATTGGGGTTGAGGATTGGGCCCAATCCCAATCCCTTTTTATATTTAAAAAAATTTTTATTTTATTAACTTTTCTTTTATTTTAAACCAAATTTGAGTTGTATCATCTAATACATTGACCTGGTTGATTATAAATGAAATGATATATATAATTACCATTTTCATCTTGTTTACACATGTCGCAATTATGATTTGTACTTGGATTGCAGATTATATGAGAACAGTATTAGATATAAATTCCCCATCAACAATATTCTTCTCATATACAATTATTGCATTAGCAGGACCAATTGGAGGTGTTCTTTGTAATGCAATTATAAATCCATGGATGGGAAGTTATGAATCATCAAAATCATCATATGCTTTATTATTCCTTCATTTAATTGCATGTGTCTTTGGTGTAGCATTCCCATTATTTATGGGACTTTATCCTTTCTGTATATGCTGTGGTTTATATTTAGTATTCAATTCAGCAATGCTTTCAATATTACAAGGTGTAATTGTATCATCAATTGCACCAAGATTAAAAAGTACTGGATTCTCACTTACTAATATTGTAACTATGTTAGTTACTAGTGGTCCTTCTCCTGTTCTTTATGGTTATGTTAATGATAAATATAAAACTTATTTTAAACCTCTTGCTATGCTTTGTACTATGTTAGGTGGTGTTGCTTGTATTCCTTTCTTTTTCCTTCTTATTTGTCTTAGAGCTAGAACATTTAAGAAGGATAAATTATTGGATAAAAAAGAAGGAGGTACTCAAAATGTTGCAGAGGATATTGCTGGTGCTGTTGATCCTGATGCTTTAAGTAAACACTCTGCTGTTGAAGAAGCAAGAGGTGATGAAGATAAAAAAGATGATGTCGAATTACAAGATAAATAAATATAAAATATGAGTTAGGTTTGTAGAATAATTATTTTATTATTTTTATTTAAGGATTTAGAAGGTGTTTATTTAAGTCTAAAGTTTTTTTTTACTTTTAATATTTTTTATGTCTAATTTAATTTATTTTATAAAATATATATAATAATTAATTATATGTTTTTAGTTTATGATTAAAACAAAAAAAATATTTTGATAAATAAATTAATATATTATATATACTATATATTATTTACCTTTTGATAATTAATTGAAAATAGGAAATAAATAAAAATGTATTAATACCAAATTAATAATAACAATCATACCTTTATTTTTGAATTAAATTAATTTGAAAATTAGAATTAGGAAAAAAATAATTGTCTAATTAAGTAATTTAATCTTCATTTCGTATAAAGTTTTCTACACTTTCTTTAGTTGGAAGATAATTTCCTTCTGTTTCTAAAATAATTTCACTTTTTTTATCAATTTTTATTTGAATAATATTATCTTTATGTTTAGGATAATATAAAATTATCATTTCTCTTTCTTTATTATATTTAAAAGTAATGTTTTTAAATATTTTTTTTAAACTTATAAAATATTTTGTTAAATCATTATAAATAAATTCATCAACAAATTTTTCATTATTTTTCTTTTTAAAAGCATTATAAATGATAATTATTAATAAGATTATATATCCAAAAACGCCAAAGTAAATTTCAAATAAATAAATCTTTTTTCTTTTTTTTATTCTTGGAAAATAATAAAGTATTATAAAATAAATAATAAAAGAAAAAACTGATATTAATGATAAAATATAAACAAATCTTTTAATGTCTTGTTTTTCATATTGTGATTTTTTCACATGACACATACATACAATTTTCTCACATTCTGTTATTATATAATCTAATCTTTCTTTTGAAATATATTCCCCTAATTTTTTTTCATTATAAACATTATGTTCAAAATAGAATATTTCATCAGATTGTTTAATATTTATATGTGATAAATTTTGTTCTTGTAAATCCATTTTTTAAAATTTCCAAAATGGTTTTAAAAAGTATTATTATTTTTATTATTTTTTTATAGGAAAATAAAAAATAAATTTTATGTTTAATCCTCTTAACAAAAATATTTTTGTAAATGAGGTCAATCAAATTAAGAAAGTAAATAAAAATAAAAAAAGATTAATAATTTCATCATCAACAGTAGTTTACTCTTTTGATACATCAAATAAAAAAAAAATAAGTAATAAAAGAAGAAGTTTAAGTCAAATAATTTTGCCAAATTATGAAAAATCTACTAATTCAATGGAAAATAATTTTAGAAATAATATTTCTATGCAAAAAATAAATGAAACAAATTCACTACCAAATTGTAATTCATTAAATATTTCTAATATTGATAAAACTATTAATGAAAAAAAAATAATAAATGAAAAATTATTATATCATAATGTAAATATTAAAAATAAAAAAATAAATAAAGGTTTATCATGGAGAGGTAATGTTATTAATTTAGAAAAAGTTTTAATTGAAAAGGTTAGAAATATGAAAGAAGATTCTATTAAAGGAATTTATGATTCAAAAAAAGTTATTTTAATACAATCTTTTTATAGAATGCATTTTTTTAGAAAAAAGTTATATAATATTTTAATTGATTTTTACAAAAAAAATGCTGCTTGTCAAAAAATAAATAATATTTTATTTATATATATTCAAAAAATATTTTTAGAAGTTATTAATTCAATTATTAAGTTTAGGAAACATAAATATTTTATATCTATAAAAGAATATAAATTATTAATGGAATTACATAATAAAAATATTTTCACTGTTAAGGATTTAATAAATTACTTTAGTAATTTATTCCAACAATTTAATATCAATATTAATAATTATAATAAAACTAATAATAAAAATAATCAAAATAACTTTGAAAATAATATTAAAAGCCAAAATAACAATATATATAATAAAATTGATAGTTTGAGTTTAAGTAATGAAATTTCTCTTGAATTAAATATTAATCCAGATAACAGTTTTAATACTCTAAATTCATTATATAAATAAAATATAATTTATTTAAAGGACAATAAATACTAAAAATTTATATTTATAATCATTTAAATTTAAATAACAAATAAAAAAATACAATACTATAATAATAAAATAATGAAAAAAAAAATAAAATTAAATAATTATTCAGGACATTTTTTTAAAGAATTTAATTTTATTCTTTTCCCTATATCAGCTAATGATTTGAAATCTAAATTAAAATGTCCTTTTCCAAGCGAATTAATAGTAATTGTATTACAATATTTATTATTATCTTCATCAGATTTTTTATTTTCAATTATATATTTATAATTATTATTATTAATTTCTTTTAAAACTCTTTTCTTATTTATTTCTATTTTATCTTCAATTTCATTTTTTGGTTTTTCAATTAATGAACTTTTTGAAGAATAAATTTTTTTATTATTTGGATTAAAATTACTTAAAATATTATTTATTTTTTTTTCATATTTTGTATTTGAACTTATAAAAGATGAGTTTTGATTTATTGAAAATTGACTTGGACTAACTGAATTAATTCCTTTGTTATTATTCACTATATTTTTATTTTGAATATTTAAATTATATGAACTTAATGTATTTATTTTTGATTTTGAAAATATTGATATATTATTTTTTAATCTTTTTTCAGTATTTAAAACTTTAATATTTGTATTTTCTTTTAATTTAAATTTTACTTTTTCATAAATTTCAAATGCTAATTTATATGGTAATTTAAAAATATATTCTTTAATATCACCAAAAATTATTTTTTGTAATAAATCTTTAGCTGTTTCTGAAAAATCATCATTAACTGAATAATTAAGTAAAATAATTTTTAAACAATCATAACAAGTAATAATATTAATATTATATCTTAATAATTTCAAACATAAAATTTCCATTTCAAGAATTTCTTGATTTTTATAGTGAGAAAATCTATTAGGAAGTAATTTTTTTAATTGTTCAATATTAATCATAGTATATTGTGTTCCAATACATTTTACACTTAAATAAAATACAGTTAAAATCATTAAATTTATATCTTTAATTACATCTTTATTTCCACAATTATATAAAATTATATCATGAAAAATTAAAGTTTGATAAAGAAGTGATTCTTTATTTTTTAAATTTGAATTTTTACATAAGTTATATATTAGATCTATATTATATCTACGAATTTGATTATCTGAATATTTTATAAAAACTTTATTTGTTGATGAACTTATATTTTTTGGAAATGTTGGATTTGCCAAATTTCTTATTATTCCTTTTGATAAATCCAATTCCATTTCTATTAAAAAATATATTTGAGTTAATCAGATATTTAAATTTAATTTATTCTTTTTATATGAATTTATATTAATTATATTATATTTTTATCTAAAAAAAATAAATAATTTTAATGAATAAAAAAAGTTCTTTTAATAAATTTTTAGAAATAAATTTTAAAAGACCGAAAATTTTTCATTAAAAGATATTTATTGAAAGATTGTAACTTGAAGTTTTTTTTGATTGAATCAATAGATTTAATTTTTCAATCTTCGTTTTATTTATTTATATCCTTTATTACGATATCCATTTTTTTTATTATAATTATTATATTTCCCATAACAATTATAATCATAATTATTATTATAATCATTATAATAATTATCTTTCTTATTATGAGGTTCATAATTATAATTATAATCATTGTAATAATTATCTTTCTTATTGTTATAATAATTATCTTTATATTTCCCTTTATCATAATAACTATTATTATAATTTCTTACTTTATTATTTCCATATCTATTTCTATTATCATTATTTTCAACTATAATATTTTCAATTTGATTTTCTTGAATTTCATTATTTATTTTATCATTTGATATATTATTAGAATCTTTTTTTATAATTATCATTTTTGATGGAGTTGAATTATTTTTATTTTCTTTAGAACTATTATTATTATTTGTTAATTTTTCTTCATCTAACAAATTATCACAAAATTTACTTTCATCATTTTTAAAATCAACAAATTTTTCATTAGAAAAATATTCTTTAAATTTAAGAAAATGTTCACATGAATCAATAGTATTACAAATTGGATCATCAATTGGTTTTGTTCTTGATTGATAAATAGCATCATTGATTGTTAATTTTTGTTTAATTCCTCTTGGGTCAACTAATTCAAAAGTAGAAAAAAATTCATAAACTTTATTTCTTGTTTCTAAATTATCAACTGTAATAAAACATATTTTATTTCTTCCCTTCATTGAATATTTTTTTTCTAATTTACAAATTAGAATATCATTTTTAACATGTTCTTCAAAATTTTTTTTAATTATTTCTATTAGTTTTGTATCACTTAAATTATCTGGAATATTTTTTATAACCAATCTTGATGAAATATCTAAAAAATTAATAATCTTATTTTCATTCTCTTCATCTTTATTATCTTTCATTTTATAAAGTCTGAAAATATTTTTGCAAAAATTAATTTTTTTATTAAGTTATTTTAATATTCATAAAAATTTAATATATATTAATATAATAAAAGACTCTAATTTAACCATTACATTAATAAAATATGAAAAATCAATTAAGTTATGATAATATAATATATAAATTACATTAAACAAAAAATTTTAATTCACCATTCAAATTTAGCTACATATTTCTTAATTAATTGTTCAATACTAAATCTCTTATCTTGTTTTTTTTCTAAACAATCTTTCATAATAGAATAAAGAACAGAAGATCTAGTAATGTAAATATCATCAACTTCACTAAGTTCATTAATATAATTAAAATCACTAATAATATTATTAGAATAATAAGAAACAGGTTCAGAAATAATACTATTTTTAATTTCTTCTTTATCACCTTTTTCAAAAGGTAATTCCCCATAAATCATATAAAATAAAGTAACACCAACTGCCCAAATATCAACTTTAAAATTATATTTAATATGTTTAATTAATTCAGGTGCTTTAAAACATAATGAACCATATGGATCATCTGAATATTCAAATTTACCTAAAATTCTACTTAAACCAAAATCAACTAATTTAACTGAATCTTTTGGAGTTCCTTTTGAATCATTTGTATAATCTTGATTTACCATTATATTAGCTGATTTTATATCTCTATGAATTATTCCATATTTATGAAGACATTTTACTCCATTTAATATTTGGAATGTTATATTAATTAAGTTTGTTAATGAATATATATTATGATTGTATTCATTTGATTTAATATATGTTTTTAAATCACTTCCTTTTACATATTCAAATACAAAAAATATTTTTGTTTCACTTTCATATCTTTGTATTGTTTTTATTACATTTTCATTACGAATATTATGTAAACAATTAAATATTGTACTTTCCCATCTATTAATTTTATATTCTTCTTCTGTTGGATTACATTTTAAGACTATTTTAATTGCAAATAATTTTTTATCTCTTAATCTTTCTGCAAGAAAAACATGACCAAATTTCCCTTTTCCTAATTCACATTTAAATGAAAAATATTCATTAATATCTTTATGATGAATATTTTTATTAAACCATTGAAAAAATTTATCAGTATCATCTTCATTTTCACATATAAAAGAATATTGTTTATCAAAATTATGTAATGTACTAGAAAAAGTTAATAAAGTTAAATTATCAATTGTATGTTTTTTTGCAAAAAGAGAAAATATAGGAATTATCTTTTTAAATAAATATGAATTTCCACTTTTTTTAAAATAGAATATATAATAATTTACAAGAACTAATTTAATTTTTTTATCCAGTTTTTTTCCTTTTTTATATTTATAAACAGTAATTTCTTTTTTATTTCCATTTTGATATATTTTCCTATAAGAATTATCTCTAGAAGAAGAATTTTTTTTTGTAGAATCAACAAAAATTTCTAAACTATTCTTATAAGCATTAGCTTTACTAAAAATAGAAATACCAGAATTTCCTATTTTATTTTCATGAGGATTTAATGTAATAGCAAATTTATCATTAACTCTTTTAGTACTTTGAATATCTGTAAATAATTTAGGTTCAATTTCTTTTGGTTTACTTAAACTTTGTAAACAATCTTGCATATCAGATTCAAAAATATTTAAATCTTCAAAATCATCAACTGATTCTTCTGAAGTACTATCATAAGCTCTATATTCATCAAAATCTAATAATTTTACTTTTTGAATGTATTTTAATAATTTTTGAGAAATTTGATATTCAAATGAACTATTTATTGAAAAATTTTCTGAAAAATTATCAAAATTTACTCTATGTGATTCAAATTTATCATAATTTATTGATTCTTTATATTGTCTTAATTCACTATCTTTAATTAATGTTGTATAATTATTAATAAAAACTATCATTAAAACAAATATATCTCCATTTTTTGATAATAAATTTATATAATCATCTCTTTTTATTGATTTTTCAGCACCAAAAAAATTATCAATTACATCTTCAAGATATTGAATTGAATTAGTAGTATTTTCAATTAAATGAAAATGTGCTAATATTAAAAATACATCTTCTTTTTCAATAATATTATCTTTATTAAAATCATATACATCAAAAGAAAATTGAGCTTTATCTTCAATTGGTGCAAAAAAAACTTCATATATTCCTTGTGAAAAATCATCTAATGTTAATGTTTTTTCTTCTCCTGTTAATGCAGAAAATATTTTATCACTTATTATCATAGGAAGATTAATTACTTCATTAAATGTATATGAATCAAATACTGAATTACATCTTTTATAAATATTAGCATAAATTTCTGTTAAAAAATTTACAATGATTGTTTTATTATTAGTAAATTTATATGGATATAAATAATTTTTAATATAATCTATTTGTTCTTGTGGAAGTGCCATTTTTTTTTAAGTAATATTTAATTTACTGATTTTTTAAATATGTTTTTATATTTTATATAAAAAATTATTTTTACTTCTTTAAATATTAATTAAACTAATTTTATTTAAAGATATAAAAATATCAAAAAGGTAAATTAATTTTATTTTAAAAATTTTTTCAATGAAAATAACTATAATTAAAAATTAAAATTAAGTGATTTTGACCCATTTTTTCTTTGATGACTAGAAAAATAATTTCTTTGATTTCCTCCATTTTTAAACATAAAATTATCAATTATTTTATCTCTCTCATCTTTAATATAAATTTTACTATTATTTCCAGATGATTTCAAAGATTGAGGTTTAATATATTGATAATTACTTGAAAAAATATTATTCTTATTATAAGAATTTAAATTATGCGTTGACAAAATATTATTATAATTTTTATATGTATAATTTTCTTTTTGTAAATTTAAAAGTCTTCCTTGATTTAATTTATTAAATTGTCTTATACTAAGAGATTCATCATTATCAAAATTAATTGTTTGTTTATTTTTTACTTTTCCTAATAATGGATTATCTATTTTATTTTCTGTTGCAAAAGCGGATATTTTTTTTAATAAATTACCATTATTTGAATAATTTTTATAAATATGATTTTTATTTATATTATTTCGAGTATTATTATTTAATAAATCATTATTTGCATTTAATAAATCATTAAAACTCTTTTTTCTTTTTTTTTCATTTATTTTTGAAAAATATTCTTCATAGTCAAAATCTTCATTTTGAACAATTCTCTTTTTATTTAAAGATGTTTGAATATCATCAAAATAAGTTTTCCTATTTGGGTTTTTAGGTATATTAATTCCTAAATCATTTAATGATTTATTTAACATTTCTTTAATACTATCTTTTTTATTATATCTTTGATATGTAAATGAATTATTTCTTTGATATTTTGGTGAAGATGATGAGTTTTCAATTCTCTTTTTTAAAAACAAAGAATTATCTGTAAAAATATTATTTTGAGATTTTCTTATTGAATTACCTGTAAAGCTTGAATTAAAAATATCTATTAACTTATTTTTAAATTTGGAATTCATTTTTTTAAATTTTTAATTTTTAAATAAATGAGTTTTTCGAATGATTATGAAAATAAATTTTTAAAATATTTAAAGAATAAGAATAATTTTAAAGATTTTTATGATGATAAAGATTTATTTCAAAGGGCAAGATTACAATTAAATTCAAATAGATTATTTGAAGAGAATAAAAGAAAGGAGATATTAAATTCGAATAAAAAAAAACTTAATAAAAGTTGTTCAGCCAATTTAATAAAAGTTCCTCATATGACAACATTTCAAAGATTTCAATTATTAAAAGAAGAAAATGCAAATGTAATAAAAAGAAGATCAATATATAATAATACCAATTCATTAAAACCAAAAAAAATTGATTATTTTTTCCAAATTAAATTAATAAAGAAAAATCGAAATAATATTAAAGAATATAATACTTTATTTAATAAAAATGTATCTAGAAATAAAGTAAACAAGAATAATTTAGTAATATTAAATGGTAATAATTTAGAATGTGAAAATAATTATTATAATGAAAATATAAACAATAATAATAATGAATCTAATAAATCATTTTATAATATATATCATTCTCAATCAAAAAGAAAATTAAATAGAATTACTTTAATGAAATCATTTTTAAAATCAACATATAATTTTTATTCCCATAAAAAAATAGATTTAAAAAAAATAATAATAAAACAACCAGATATAAAGCAAAACAAAAGTTGTAGCAAAATAAATAATCCAATATTAAAACATTTACCAATAATCCAAAATATAAATAAAGTAAATATATAAAAAAAAAATAAAACAATAAAAAAAACAATAAATAATAAACAATAATTATTTTAAAAAAATGGAAAAATTCAAAATTATAGCAAAAATAGGTGAAGGAGCATATAGTACAGTATATACAGTTCGTCGAATAGAAGACAATCAATTATACGCATTAAAAAAAGTAAAAATAAAGCAATTAAGTAAAAAAGAAAAGCAAAACGCATTAAACGAAATAAGAATATTAGCAAGTATACAAAGTCCAAACATAATAAGTTATAAAGAATCATTTGTAGATGAAACAGACTCAACATTATGTATAGTAATGGAATATGCAGACGAAGGAGATTTATTTCAAAAAATAACATTATATCAAAAAATAAAAACTTCTTTTAATGAAGAAGACATTTGGAGAATATTTGTTCAAATAACAAAAGGATTAAATGACTTACATGAATATAAAATTCTTCATAGAGATTTAAAAAGTGCAAATGTATTTTTATTTCGTGATGGTTCTGCTAAACTTGGTGATTTAAATGTATCTAAAATTACTTACCGTGGATTAGGTTGTACTCAAACTGGAACTCCTTATTATGCTAGTCCTGAAGTTTGGAAAGATAATCCTTATGATTTAAAAAGTGATATTTGGAGTCTTGGTTGTATTACTTATGAAATGTGTATGTTAAAAACTCCTTTTAGAGCTAATAATATGGAAGGGTTGTTTCAAAAAATTATTAAAGGTAGTTATCCTAGATTAATTAGGAAATATAGTGATGATTTAAATTATGTTATTAGTACTATGTTAAGAGTTCATCCTCAAGATAGACCTACTACTAATGAAATTTTGAAGTTTGATGAAGTTCAAAAAAAAATTATGGAATATGATATTTTTAAAAAAATCTTTTCTGAGTCATTTATGAAGAGTACTAGTTCTAAGTTTAGTAAAAGTAAAAGAGAAGGAAATGAAGAAGAAATGAAAGTTGTTATTGATACTATTCAAATCCCTAATAAGTTAAAATTGCTTAATTATAATTTACCTAAAGCTAGATATGACTCTGAAAATAATGAAAAAGAAGATGGAAGTAATATAAAACTTAATAATAATAATGAGAATAATAATAACAATAATATTAATAATATTAATAATAATATTGATAATAAGAATAATAATGAGAATAATAATAATAATGAT
>JAEEGK010006893.1_pt1 | contig 27200 bp, 19 predicted proteins | sample 8958771 | NCBI WGS metagenome assembly JAEEGK01 (sample SAMN16246547, study PRJNA631951) | gut metagenome | biome: gut microbiome; feature: rumen; material: SC-attached | host: Bos | place: Iran: Karaj | collected 2018-10 | reverse complement strand
TTCACTTAATAATGAACCTAAATAATTTTTTTCATTATAATCTTTTATGGTATTTATTTTATTTATTAAATAATCAATTTTATTTTTTGCTTTATTTCTTAGTCTTGAAACTGTTGAAAAAGATATTAATCTATTAAATAACGTTTCTTTAATGTTATCCAAAATATTATTATTTTTTGAAAAACAATCAGATACAAAATCTTTTAAAAAAATAGATAACTTTTCTTTTATTTCATTTAATTGATTTTCATCAAGATATGTTTTGCTTATGTTAAAATTTTTTTCACTTAATTCAATTTGATTTTCTTCATGATTTTTTTTATAATGTTCTTCATTATTTAAAATAAGTTGTCTACATTTTTGACAAAAAAACTTTTTTTTATTGTCTCCTTTAGAAGATAGTTTTTTATTATATTCTAAAATTATAGAATTAACAAAAAAATTATTATCTTTTAACTTAATTCTCTTACTACAATAAGGACATTTAAAATTAAATGATTTATCTTTATTTTTCTTTAATTTTTCCTTCTCTTCATTTTGAATAACATTCATATAATTAGCAGAAGTTTCACTATCATCATTTGAATATAAAGAAGATTTTTCATCTTCATCTTCACTATCACTATCATCTTCATCTTCATCTTCTTCTTCTTCTCCTTCTTCAACTTCTTCATAATCTTCTGAATTAGATAAATTATCTTCTTTATTATCTTTATTTTCTTTATCTTTCTCATTTTTTTTATTTTCATTAAAAGTTTTTTCATCATCACTTATTAAACTTATATCATAATCAAATTCTTCAAAATTTGTATTTTCAAATTTTCTTTGAAAATAACTACAATAACTTTTTGAATTATATGATTCACCATCATTTGAACATTCTTTTTTTATCTTTTCTACACATTGTTCACATAAAGTATGTCCACATGGGAGAATTAAAGGTGTATAACTTTCTGAAAAGTCATACATACAAATTGGGCATTTTACTTTTTCCATTTTTAATCAATGTTTTAATTAATTTTTTTATTTTTTAAAAAATTAATTTTTTGAAATTAACTTTTTATATTTTATTTCATAAAATTTTTAAATAAATGTCAGAACCACAATTTTTTAATCTTTCTATTCCTTTTGAAGATAGAAAAGAAGAAATTTTAAGTTTAGTAAATGAGTGTTCGAGTGATGAATTATATAAAAAATTTGCAAAAAAACAAAAAATAAATCTTAGAAATGAAGAAGATTATCCAATTTATGAAGATCAAATTAATTTAATAATACAAAATATATTTAAATGTAAAAATTGTGATGGAACTTTATTTAATCAATGTCATCATTTTCAAAATCAAAATAATATAAACTTATTAAAACAATTTTTATCAAATTTAAAAAATCAATTTGATAAAATTCAATTTGAGATTCCTCAGAATTCTGAAAATGATAATTTTAGTAATTTAGGTAAAAAAAGAAATGGTGATGATATTTTCAATCAAAATGATGAGGATAAAAAATTAGAGAGTCGTGTTTTAAAAAAAGAAAATGTTATTAAAAAATATTTAAATTCAAAAAGTGTTTTATTTGATATTGGTTCTAAAAATAAAAAATATAATCAATCATTTATTTTTGCAGTTTTAAAACATGCTCCTTTAATTTCTGTAAAATTAGTCATATGTTCAAAATTTCAAACATCAACAATTGATAAATTAGAACTTCAATTATATCATCAAGGTGTTAAAAATGTAATTTATATTTTTTATAATAATTTAGTGGATTTCATTAGATAATAGAGTTAATAATAAAACAATTGAGGAAATATTAGAATCTTATTGTTTACAAAGTGAAAACAGTTTTCAATTAATATATGATTTTGAAGATTTTTAATAATTGAAATTTATAATAAAATACTTATTTATTTAATTTATTTTTCAATTTTATTTTTTTGTTATTATTTATATATTTTATCTTTTTTTTAATTATTTTATTTTATTTATTTATTAATTGTTTTTCATTATATACAAATTAAAAAAATTCTTTTTAAATAATTTAAATTTGTTTCAAGATAATATTAATTATAAGATAAAATTTTCATCAGGAGTTTTTTTACCAGATTTCAATGAACTAGTTTCAGAAGTATTTATTGAAATTTTATCAACAACTTTAACATCTTTGAAAATAGACATAACCATACAAATTTGAAACGCAGAAAATAAAATAAGAAAAACAATTTTAAGAGTAGTATATAAAGAAATTTTTGACATAATTTCAAGAGTAACTTGATTATGTTTTATTCTTCTAACAGCTGAATTTCTAATATTAAATTGAATATTATTTAATTTTTTTAAAATATTATCAATTGCAGTTGCAAAATTTTTTATATTCTTAACAGATAAAACTTGAGATTCTCTAATTTCTTCTGGAAATTCAAAAGTTATTGTTAATTTTCCATTACTTTTATTGTTTACACAAAATTGGTAATATCCTTCTTCATGTGTTTTAAATGTTAATTTATCATGTTTTTTTTGAGTTCCTTCCCAAAGTTTTTTCCCTGATGGTGAGTTTATTGTTATTAAATTTCCTTCTTCTTTTGCTCCTGAAATATAATATATTATTCTGAAATTTTCATCTATGAATTTTTTTTGAGTTATACATTCTGTTTCTCCATTGTTAACAAAAAAATACATAGTTTTTATTTTTGCTATATTTAAAATGAAGATTATTGTAAATAAGGTAATTTTTTTCATTTTTTTAATTTTGGTATTTTTAAATATTATTATTATTTTAATTTTATTTTTAATTTTTTAAATTTTTTTTAGTATTATAATTTATATAAATAATAACTCCATATTATACTATTTATATTATTTTTTAATTAATTGATGTCATTTTAATTATTAGTAAATAAATATTAATATAAATGAATAAAACAATTTTAAATATAAATCCATAAATAATTTATTCATAATATTAATTAATTTTAATATTAAAGTTTGTATATATCAATTAAATAAATAATTTTATCTTCATCGAAAATAATAAATAAAAAATCCGTAAAAATTATTTCATTATTCATAAATCATATAAAATAAAATAAAATTATTCCTAGAAAATAAAATTAATATAATGTCAAACAACAATCAATTATTTTCAAATGTCCAACTAAAAACATTTTTCACAAATCAAGATTTTCAAATATATTCAAAATTAAGAATAATTCAAAGAAATTTAGTTCATTTTTTAAATTTTCCTGACTCTCTTTTGAATGAAGAATTACTAAAATCAAAGGAATATTTTGGTCAATTTGGTCAAATAACAAAAATAATGTTAACATCAAAAATAGACTCAATTTCAAAAAAAAAGTCTAATTCAGCCTATATAACTTTTTCAAAGAATGAAGAAGCAGCATATGCAATTTTATCAATTGATTCTATAATAATAGAAGGACAATTAGTGAGATGTTTTTTTGGAACAAGTAAATACTGTATTCACTTTTTAAATAATATGGAATGTATTAATAAAGAGAAATGTATGTATGTTCATTCATTAGCAAATGATTCTGATATTATTGGTATTAATTCTAAATTCGGTTACTCAGAACATATTAAATTAGCAAAAAAAATTATTAATTATGATTCATTTGAAAATGAAAATTATATTATGAATTTAAATATTAATTTTACAACTATTTTTCCGAATGTTAAATCTATTTATTTGAAAGATGAAAATGTTGATATTTTAAAAAATGATTCTTTAAAAAGTTCGAATTCGACAACATTTTCTAATTCAAGTAATAAGAGTTTAAATAATACTTTAGATCAAAATTATAATTATGGTATTAGTGATAATGTTAATAATAATTATAATAATAATAATAATAATTATGGATTTTTATTTAAATATAAAGATAAATCTAGATTTTTTCATTGTGAAAATAAATTAGATAATGAAATGGAAGTTCCTGAAAGTTTTATTCATATTATAGATAAGTTATCCCAAAGAATTCCATATTTTAATAAATATGAAGATTTAATTTCTAAAAAAAATTTAGAAATTGAATTTTGTAGGGAGAAAATGAAAATTTATAAAGACTCTTGGTTATATTCTATATGTATGAATTGTTTTTAAGATAAAGATCATCTGATAAAATTAAAAATTATAAGAGAATATTTAAATGACAACATATTTTATGTTTATTATATATATATATAATAATTTTTTGTAATTTGTTATAAAAATTTATTAAGTAATAACCGAAGTCTTTGTTGGTTTTAGATTTATTTTTATTTATATATAATTCATAATATGCTATATATAAACTTTAAATTTGAAATAATAATGGTTAACAATACTAAAATATTTTTATATTTTTTATTTTAAAAAAAAGAAGTATAACAAGAAATTTGCCCTTAAATAAAAAAAATATTAAATAAATTTAATACTTAAAAATGAACTTTTTCCGGTCTGAGATGTTTAGAATATATTTTAGTCCTATTATTTTTAGGATTAAAATGTTTAGAAGGAACAATCTTTTTTTGTTTTTTCAAATAATCAATAAGTAAATTAGTAAAATCTCCAATAATTTTAAATCCTTTAACTTGAGGATAAAAAGATCTAATTTCATTCATTTCATCTCCATAAGTAGGTAACAAAAAAAAAGTAGTAGCAACAGTATAAATTTTATCCTTTTTAATTGGACTACCATCAGCAAAAGAAATTTTAGTAATTTTTTTATAATTTTTCTCAACTCTCATTTCTTCAATTAAATTAGAAATTTGAAAAAATTGTGCATTACCAACTTGAATAACTTGTAAAGTTTTAATAATTTCTTCACCAGTCATTTCAACAGTGACAATATTATCAGTAAAAGGAAACATATCATGAACATCTTTAGCAGAAATATTACCTTTATTCCAAATTGATCTACAAATACCAGCATTAACAATAGCAACATCAGCTTTTGCAGTTTCTCTCATAAAATCTGCAATATAATTTCCTAATAAAGTTTCTCTATTTTTATAACAAAACATAGGTTCTGGAATTTTTATTACTATTTCTTTTTCATATTTTGTTAAAATATCATGATATTGTTTAAATTTATTTTGTATTGTTTTATTTTTAGTTATTTCTTTTCCATGGAAATAAAATCTTCTTAAATAACCATATTTTGTAGTTGTATTTTTATCAAAAGTTTTTAAATCACAACGTCTTTCTTTATCGAAAATTTTAGAACATATTGGAATTGGACTTTCCATTTCAATTTTATCTTTTTGTACTTTTAAAGTATTTTTATCAAAATGTAAATAAACCATTGAAACATATTTTCCATTATTTAAGCTATTAACAATTGGAATATCATTAAAATAATAATGATTTGGTGTATGTGTATGACCAGATAAAATTAAGTCAACTGTATCTTGTGGAAAATCCCTTAAAAAATATGCTAATTCTTCTTGTCCTTCACATAAATTTTGTGAATTTTCTTTATTCCATATTTTTAATTTCATTATATCTGAAGTTTTTCTACTTTGTTTACATAATAATCCAGCATGAGCTAATAAAATAACAGCATTTACTTTAAAATCATTTCTTAATATTCTACTATATGAAATTATAATATTTTTATAATCTTTAAATAACATATGTGATAAATCACCTTTTGTAGTATTATATGTTCTTGGTGTTGTAACTCCAATAACAGCTAATTTAATATTTCTAATTTTATAAATTTTATAAGTTATTTGATTTTCAAAAACTCTATTTAAACTTGTTCTATCATCAAATAAATTAGTAACAATATAAGGAAAATTACTTTCTCTAATTTTATTTCTTAAAAATTCTTGTCCAAAATCCCATTCATGATTTCCAATAGTACTTGCTGTTAAATTTTCTAAATTCATATATTCTAACATAATTTTACCATCAGAAATAATTGATTCATATCCACCTTGAAAAATATCACCTCCATCAAGCCAAATAAATTTATCCTCCCATTCATCTCTTAATATTCTTAAATATGAAGATAAATATTCCATTCCTCCAGCTTCTAATACTTGATGTCCTATATGAGAATTATTTATTACTCTTGGAAAAAAATAACCATGTATGTCTGTTGTAAATAATATTGCTATTGTTAATATTCCATCATTTTCTTTTATTATATCTTTGTGATATGGTGTTAAATCTATGATTTCTTCTTCTTCTTTTAAAAGGGATAATGGGAATAATAAAATTAAGAGAATAAATGTATTACATAATTTTACCATTTTCTCTTTATTTTTTTTTAGAATATATTGTAAATAAATTATGGGTAGCTAGTTAAAATAATTAATTTTATTATGATTTTTTTTATATTATATTTTTTTTATAAACTCAATAGAATATTTTTATTTTTCTTTAAACAATGATGATTTTGTTGCTTTGAAATAATTTGGTTTTTTTATATTAACTTTTCCAGTCATATTTAATGTTTTTCCTCTTCTTGAATTCCTTACTATCATATCTCCTATTTTAGCAGAACCTTTATTTAAACTATTTGTTCTTTTGCTATTTCTAAATAGAGTATCTCCAAAAACTTTTTCTGAACTTAAAAACTCTTTAAAAGTAATTAATTTATACCTAAATAAAAAAAAAATTAAATAAAAACTTACTCATTATCATCAAACCAACTTTCAAAAAATGATGAATAAATATCAATTCTTTTTTTAAAATCTTTCTGTAACAAACCAACAATTAAATTAAAAAAGTTTTTAGTTGCTTTAAAATCATTTGGAAAACTTAAATTTTGATGAATAATATTTTCAAGAGTTTCATCTAAATTTTTTCCTTTAAAAGGATTTTTTCCACAAGTCATTTCATATAAAATAATACCTAAACCCCAAATATCTAAACAAGGCATAGAACTAATAGTATCATCTAATATAACTTCAGGTGAAATATATGGTGCATTTGTAGGTCTTATTTTTTCATTACTATTTCCATTTGCTAATGCAGATAATTTAAAATCAATTATTACTAATCTTGTTTTTTTTTCATCTAAAAAAAGTACATTTGAAGGTTTTAAATTACCATGAACAATATTATTATTATGAATATATAATATTCCATTGTATAATTGTTGAAAATATTTTTTACTTTGCTCTTCTGAAAGTCTTTGTTTTATTGATTGTAAATATTCAAATAAATTTCCTCCTTTACATAATCTCATTACTACATAAAATTTATCTTTATACATGAAATTATTATATACTTTTATTATATTTTTATTTTTTAATGATGTTAAAAATGTTGCTTCTCTTGTTAAATTTGTTATATTATTCATATTATCTTGTAATATTTTTGTTATTTTTATTGCTACTTTTTTATTTGTTAAATTGTGTTTTGCTTCATAAATTATATCATTTTCTTCTTTTTTTATTTCTTTTAATAACTCATATTCATTTATATAATTTTCAATTGAAAAAGGTTCTCCATTTAAAGAAATAAAAAGAATATCTTTATTGTGAAATTCTCCTATATCTTCGTCACATATTTCTATCCCTTTATGATTATATACTTTTATTTTATCAAAATAATCTTTTGATAAATTTTCCATTGTAATTAATTCTTCTTTTACTCTTTTATATGTATTTACTGCGGATGTAATTATCACTTGATATGCTTCTTTTGGGTTTGTTCCATTTTTCCAAATATAAACCTAAATATATTTATTATTTTAGTTTTTATTTTTTACTGTTACTGAATCTTGAACTGATTTTTCATTCGAACTATCTGAACTAAAATTTAAAGTGTCTGCCATTTAATTATTTTGCTGAAAAGTAATTATCAATAAATATATTGATTTATATTTAAAAATGGAAGTAAATATCAAAAAAAGAAATTAAAAAAGAAAATCTAATTAAAAATATCTATGATGATTCAGAAGAAATGGATTTTTATTGAAAGAATTCATAAAACAGATTCACGTTTATTGACAAAAAGCAATCTTTTTTCCAATTAATTACTATGATTTAAATTATAGTTTTTATTTTATTTATAATTATTATTTATTAATACCATATTATAAATAAGTTCGATCTTTTCTTTTTTTTTTTTCAAAAAGATAATAAATCCAAATATCTTATTAATACTTTTTTTGTTATATTTTCAATATTTTCATGATTTTGTTATAATTACATGTTATATACTGTATGATATTTATATAATCATTTTTTATTAATTTCTTCATTATGATTTGTATATGGAAAATATTATCCTATATCATTTGGGATTTTTTCTTTTTTAATTATTATGGATTTATTTAAGCAATTTTTATCAGATAAAAAAACATCTGAATAGGTTTTTTATATTTTATAATTTTATTATAAAAATTTATATTTTTGTTTATACATATTTTTAATTATATATTTATAATAAATAATAAAAATAAAAATACAAAATAAAAAAATAAAAAAAATATTTTTTGTAAATCCACAAAATTACTTTTATTAGTTTTTTATTACATTTATGAATTTATCATTCAATAGTAATTCATATTATTTTTTATGATTGAGTTCATTATTAATATATTTATTTTTATTTCAATTTATTTAGAATTGAATATATTTTTTAATTATTTATAAAGACATAATATTAACTTTACATCAATATTATTTTAATTAAAATTAATTTAAAATCAAATAATTTGTCTCAAAATTTATTTTTAGCATTAATTGTATTAATTTAATTTATTGCTTACTTTCTATATGTTAAAATGCATCAAAAAGTAATTTTAGATTATTCTATGATAAAAAAATTCAAATAATATAAATAAAATATTAGAAAACATTAAATAAATCATTAAATTTATAATTCAATGGATAATTGATTTATATAAACAAAATAATAACAAAAATTTAAAAAAAAAAATTTAAATATAAAATATTTAAAATATAAATGAAGCCTGAATTAACTTTAAATAATGAAAAATATTCTAATGTTGATATATTTGCTAAAAGAATGAGAGAAAGACTAAAACTACATTCAGCATTTCATTCAAATCATATTAAATCTTTTCATTCAATGAATAAAAGTAAAAACCGTTTTGATTTAACTTTATCAACATTTGCATCAACTAAAAGAACAATATTTTCAGCAAGAAGAAATAAAAAAAAAGTTAATGATTTTAATAAAATGATTCAATATAATAGTGATATTAATTTAAATAATAAATTATATTTAACAGATACACCTTTTATTGAAAATAAACTATCATCTCAATCAAATATAAGTATATTAAGTAAAAAAGATGAAATTTATTATTCTCCATTATACAAAAAAAGTCCAAATTATTTATTACATTTATTTCAAAAAGACAAAAATGATTTTATTGAATCAAAAAATAGAATAAGAAATCCTAAAATATCAAATAAAATAAAACAATATCATAAAACAGAGAAAATAAAAGATTATATTAATAAAACTAGAAATGTTCAATTATTAAAATATTCTACAACTATTCAAAAAGATAGAAATAGTACTTTTAAAGAAGTACATAATAATGAACTTGAAAAATTAAATGGTTTAATCAGTTCATATAATCAGTCAAAAAAATTATTTAATGAAGAATTTTTAAATAAATTTAATGAATATGTTAAAATAATTATTAAAAGAAGAGAAATTGAAAGAGGAATAAATGAACAATTAATTGAGCAAATATTTCAACATAAAAATGATATTGCAATAATTGAATCTAAAATTAGGAAAGTTGAATTTGAAAAAAATAATATTATTAAATGGATTTATTTTCAAATATGTTTAAACGAACAAAAATTAAAAGTTCCTTTTTATTATAAAATAATAATTGAAGAATCTGAAGAAGATTTTAAAAACTTTATAAATGAAGAAAAAAAAGAAAAGACAAATGAATCAAATTTAAATACTCCAACTCCAACAAGAAATAATTCTAAATCAAATTCAATAAAAAGAGAATTTAATAGTCAAAGTAGTAGAAAAAAAGTTGAAAGAAGTGAAACAAGAAAAACAATTAATAGTAATAATAAAAGTATAACAGAAAGATTCATTAAAAAGAAATATAATTTGAATTCTTTATTAAAAAAAATTACAAAAGAAGAAATGAAAAGAATTAGAGATTATAGATATTCTATTATATTTGTAACAGTTGATGATTTTTTATTTCAATTTAATCAACTTGAAAATAAAAATTTAAATCATATTTCAGAATATAATTCTTTATCAAAACAATTATTTCAACTTAAAAAAGAACAAAATTCTTTGATTGCAGAATGGAAAAAAGAAATGGATTATACTTTAAAAGGAATTGAAAAAAAAGAAAACGAATTAAAATTAATTAAGGACAAAAATGTAATATTATTAAAAGAAGTTAAACATTTAAAAAAAATATCAAAAAAATCAATAATTGATTCAACAAAATACAAAAATAATAAACTTTTTAATTCAATAATGAATTTATATAATGAATGTTGTAAAATTGATTATGATTTTCAAGAAAAAAAAAAGTGTGCATCTTCAATTGAAGAAGAAATGTTAGAATATTTAAAAAAAATAGAAATTTATATTGATTATTTAGATAGTAAATTTAAAATATATAATAACCAAAATGATATTTATTATGAAGAATTAATTAAACTTCAAAATGAAGCCGAAAAACAACATAAACTTGAGAAAACTCAAAAACAAAGAGAAGAATTAAGTCAAAGATTTGTTAAATTAAAAGAGAAAATTGAAAAAAGAAATAATAAAGTTTATTATTTACCAAAAAAAAAATATGAAAAATATTATGGACTTATAAATAAGAAAGAAAAAAAACAAATTATAAAAGAACAAGATATAAAAGAACCTGTTTTTGAAGATTTTATATCTAATTCTTAATATTTAAAATTCAAATTTAAATATGATATTTATTTATTTGTATATAAAAAATTATTATATCAAAATATTATATTTTGTTTTAATTTATTTAATTTTTAATTTGTTTTATTTGTGTTAAAATAACATCTTCTTCATCTTTTAAAAATTGATCTAAAACTGAATCACTTGAAATTATAATTCCATTATTATTTTTTTGTAAATTAATTTCTTTATTATCTTCTGAAAAATAATCTTGTTGATTAGTGAAAACTTTTTCAATTGTTAAAATAATTGTATTTTTATCTTCAACATAACTTCCTAAAATTAAACTATGATGATAATCTAAATACAATAAAAAATAAAAAATTTACCTGATTTAAAAACATCATCAGGAATTCCTTTTTGAATATTTTTATCATTTTCAATATTATCATTTTTATTTTCTTGTTCATCTTTTTTAACTTTTGAATTATCTAAAAAAGTATCTAAATCAATATTAAAACAAGAACTAAATTTATTAATATTTAATTCAAATTTTTCTTTATCATAAAAATTAAGAATAATTTCTACATTTTTATTACTTAAATCATCATCAACAACATTTTTATATGACCAAACAGTTTTTTCAATTTCTGAAGCAGACATTGAAAAAATTAAAAATTAAAAAAAATTAAAACAAAAATTAATTATATTAAAAATGAAATCATCAAAATTTGCTTCTGCTTTAAGTGGTCATGTTAATAATGGTCAAATAGTTGGAACAGGAGAAATTAAATATAAAAATGCAGATATTAAAACAAATAATGATGATTTTGAAGAGAGTATTGGTAAAATATTATATTTAATTATTTAGTTCATAAACAATCTGATGATTATAAATTTGATTGTTTTGTTGAAAAATTACAAGAAATTGTTATTGAACCTGAATTTGAAAAGATTCAAAATAACTTTTGTGAAAAATATTATAAAGAATTTGATGATAAAAGTGAAAATAAATTAATTTATACTGATATTTTTAATAAATATACTCAATTAATTGAAAATTATTTAGAAAAATGTTTAATTAAAAGAGTTAGTCAATTTAAAATAAATGATTTTTATGAAATGCTTAAATCAAAAAAATTTAAAATGGATGAACAATTACTTGATACTTTAGTTGCTTTTTCTGATTTTCAAACTTTTAAAGAAATGATGCTTAATTATAAACATAGTAAAACTAATAAAAATGATTTACTTGTTTTGGGATTAAATGTACAAAAAGTTCCTAAAGATAAATCAGGAAAACAATTTGATACTTTTGATATTTTAAATGAACAATTTAAAAAGAAAAATACTAAACAAAAACCTGCTCCTAAGAAAAAGTAAAAATATTTAACATTCAATTAAAAAATATTTATTCAAAAATTTTTTATAAAACAATAAATAATATTTTAATATATTTTATTAAATAACATAAATTCAAATTTTAAAATCGATAAATCAAAATTTAAAATATTATTCAGATGTAATAATTTTTTAAATTAAAATATAATGAAAGTCAATAAAATAATTTTTAAAAAAAATTATTTTTTCTTATTTAATTTTAAATATTATTAAAACTTATATTATAAGTTAAAAATAAATTCTAAATTTTCATAATAGTATTATCTAATATTAATACAGTGATAGAAGAAGATAAAATTCCTATATCATTAAATATTGTTCCAATATTTAAACATAATTCCTTAATTTCTTGTTTAATTACCTTTGAATTTAATATAAAAAAGAAACAACCAACATAAGAAGCACCACCACATAAACCAACAATAATCATATGAAAAAAGCAAATCCATTCATTTGTAATATAACCAAAAAAAACTTCACAATACCACAAAATAAAATTAATTAATTGTATAATCGTAAAAGTTTCAATAAATGAAATATGTTTTACAATAACTAAACTTGATCTTGATAAAACAACACCAAATTGATAACATAACATAAATGTTTCATATTGAATTTGTTTAAAAAAATCACTTGATTTAATATGTTGTTTTTTATTTACTCTTTCACATAATCCTGAATTAATAGTATATTCTAAAAAATAAACTAAAGCTAAATTAACAATAAATCTTTTTCCATATGAAAACCCTTCTACAAAATTAGCACAATTCATTTCTTTATTGTCACTAACATCACTTTCAACATTACTTTGAACCATTTCAATTTCTTCTTCATTATCATTATCTTTAATATCAGTATTTCTCTCATATAATCTCTGAATTTTATTTTTCTTTAAAAAATCATTCTCATAATATTGTTTAACTTTATAAGAAATAAAAAAGCAAATAAAATAAATAAAAGCAACAGGAGAAATTAAAAGATATAAATTTTTTAATTTCCATTCAAATTTTTTACAAGATAAAGTAATGAAAGCACCAAAAACTCCAGCAAAACCAGTTCCAGAACTCCAACCAGAAATAAAGTCTTTAGGAAAAGTTCTAATATAACCTAAATTAGTAGCTTCTCCAAAAGCAGAACCAGTTCCCATAATAATACTTGGTATTAAGGTTAATGCAAAAGCTAAAGTATTATTAAAATTATCTGCTGATTCTACTTTTTGTAGAATTATAAATAAACTTATGTATCCTATAAAAAAATAAATTGATAATCCTAATAATCTTTTAAAGTATGTTACTTTTATACAAAATTTTGAATTTATAAAACGTGATATTGAAGAAAAACCTATTAATGCTAAAGGGTATAATGCTATTAAACTTTCACTTTTTAATTTTGATGAAAATTGCTGTGAACCTGTTAATATTAAAACATATCCTAAATTGTTTATTAATCCTATTAGTAGAAAAAGAATAAAAAATAATGATTTTGGATATTGGATTTCATTTGTGTTTGAATTTCTTTCCTCAATTAAAAGCTCATTTTGTTTCATATTTTTTTAAAGTATTAAATATTAAAATTTTAATTTTTAAATTAATTAATTATTTTCGATTTAAATAAAAAAAAATAAAAATTAAATAATTAATTTTTACATTGTAATTTTTTGATAAAATATTTTTTTTATCAATATAATATTTAAATATCTTAAAATAAGGTTTTGTTTAATCAATAATAATTTTTTGAATACTATTTTTATTAATTTTTTCTTTCAATATTTTGGATTGATTATAAGATTTAAATTTAAATTAAATTAATTATATATTCAGAATGAATTATATTAATTATGAGTAATATAATTAGTTAAAGATATTTAATATTATAAAACCTCATAATTCTAACTTCTAATTCTTCAAAAAGATTTAAAAAATCCCTTAATACAATCTTTTATCTATATATATCAAAATTAAATAAAACTAAATTATTAAATTAATGAAAAAAGTATTAAAATCCTTATTAAATACAATTATATACTTTTCAACCATAACATCATCAATAATATATATAATATTCAGATTTACAGCAATACCAAATCCAAAAAAATATGGTATTTTATCATTATTATTTGGAATATTTAATGTCATATTTGAATTATGGGAATTTTTTAATTTCATAATGTATTTTTTTAATGTATTACTTCAAGAAAAAACCTCTCCAAAAACACCAAATGTAATAATAAAAGAATATCCAGATATAGATGTTTTAATAGCAACATATAATGAAGATGAAAAATTATTAGAAGAAACAATTAAATCATGTAAAGAAATGGATTATCCAGATAAAAATAAAATCCACATTTATATATGTGATGATGGTAATAGAAATTCAATAAAAAAATTATCAGAAAAACATAAAATAAATTATATAACAAGAGATAATAATATAGATTATAAAGCAGGAAATTATAATAATGCATTATCAAAAATAAAATCCCCTTTCATAGCATGTTTTGATGCTGATATGTGTCCAACAAAGAACTTTTTAAATAAAACCTTACCATTTTTTTATCAAAATGAAAAAGAAAAAATAGGTTTTATTCAATTACCACAAAGTTTCAAAACACCAGATATTTTTCAATATAGATTTAAATTATGGAATGAATTACCAATAGAACAAGATTACTTTTATCATGTAATTCAAATAGCAAAAAATTCAACTAACTCAGTAATTTTTTGTGGTACAAATGCATTATTTAATAGAAAAGCATTAGATGAAGTTAATGGTTTTTCAAAAGGAACAATTTCTGAAGATTTTGCAACTGGAATGAATATTGAATCTAAAGGATATAAATGCATTGCTATTAATGATATTGAAGCTTATGGAATTAATGTTGATGATATGATTGGAATTATTAAACAAAGATCAAGATGGGCAAGAGGTTGTATTCAAATATTAAAAACTAAAAATATTTTTAAAATAAATGGTTTAAATTTTCAACAAAAATTAGAATATGTTTCTTGTATTAGTTATTGGTTTTTTGGAGTTAAGAGAATTATAAGTTTAATTTTTCCTGTTATTTATCCTCTTTTAGGTATTCATATTGTTATTTGTAAACCAGGGAAATTTTTACGTTTTTTTTTACCACAATATTTATTAAAAAGATTTGTTTTAGATATTATTGAATCACATTTAAGAAGTTCTACTTGGGATAAAATTTATCAAACTATTCTTGGTCCTATTATTGGAAAAGAAGTTATTAAAGAACTTTTTGGTTATGGTAGTACTAAATTTGAAGTTACTGATAAAAATAAAAATAGTGATGATAATATTAATTTTGATCAGTTAAATAAAAATATGTTATATATAAATTTTTTCATGTTTTCTCTTAATATTTGTTCTGTTGTTCATTGTTTATATGAGATTTTTACAATAAAATATGATAAATTACCTTTTCAAAATACAGTTTATATTTGTTGTATTCAACAATGTGTTTCTAATATTTTTTATTTGAGCATAAGTATTATTTTTTTATTTCATTATGAAAAATATGATTATTCTGATTTTATTCCAAATAATAATGAAAAATATTATTATTCTTTGGTTACTAAGATATTTTTTAGAAATGAACAAACTTTTAAAAAAGCTAAAGTAGATTAATTTATAAATACTATATTAGACTAGATAATAATTGTTGAATAATATTAAAAATAAATTTAATTTTAGATTTTTTTTATATGTAAAACATTGAAGATAAAAAATTAATATTGATTCTTAATAATATCACAAAATATATTAATTGTTTAAATATATGATTAAATAAGTTAATTAATAATATCAATATTAAGTAAAAAAATAAAAAAAATTAAAAAAAAAATTAATTTGGAAAACAATTTTGATTTAAATAATTTATTTTATATTATAATTAACAAACAATTAAATATTAAAATATATTTTTAAGAATAAATATAAATAAAAAAGTCATAATTTTCATAATGTCATTAACGATACAATCAATTCAAACTAAGCCAATAGGAGTTTTAACAATATCATTTATTAATTTAATAGCGAAAAAAACTGAAAATTATAGTAAAATAATAAAAAACTAATTATTATAGAAATAAGAGAACATTTTGTTAAAATTCTCCAAAATTTTACATTTTTAATTAATACAAAAATATCGAACGATAGAGTTAATATAGCTCTTAAAAATGTAAGTACAGCTGCAAAAGATGCAAGATATGTTTTTAGTATCTTTAAAGTTTTTAAAGATGGTGTAATAATTTACAAAAATTTACAATCACCAATAGACTATAATTTAGATTTTTTCTTAACAAATGGTTGTTTAATAAATCATTTTCTTTTAAATTTATTTTCAAATATTAAATTATATAACAAATTAAAATGCTTCACTAATGATAATTCAAAAGTTTATTCAAAAATATTTCAATCATTTTGGTCAATTTATATTACTTTTAATATATCTAAAAAATATTATCAATATAAAAATTTAAAATCAGAAAATGGAGAATCTATAGAAATTAAAAAACAAATATTAATTTTAAAAATGTTAAGTTCTGCTTCTGATTGGTTAATTTGTTTAAATGGTAGTGGAATATCGAAAGCAGTAACAGGTCATAATATTCCTGATTTTTGGAGAGGATTAGGAGGAACTGTTGCTGCTACTTTATCTCTTTATGCTGAGAAATTAAATGATAAAATTTAATTATTTTTTATTTTATCTCTCCTTTTCATCATATTTTATTTTATTTTAATATATTATCTATTTTTAATTATCGGTTATTAATATTAAGCAATATATGTAAATTTAAAATCAAAAATGTAAATAAAAAAAAATTTAGTTATCTTTTAAAAAACTTTGAGTTGATAAATAAATAAATTTAAATATATATATATAAATAAATTATTAATTAATTAAATAAAATAAAAAAAAATGAAAAAAAATACAAAAGAAAAAAGTAAATCAGTACCAGCATCATCAGTTTTAAGTCAATTAAAAGACTATGAAATTCCAATATCAGATAGATATAAATTAGACTCAAGAAAAAAATTAGGTAGTGGTTCATTTGGAGAAATATATTTAGGAAAAAGTCTTCGTTCAAATGAGGATGTAGCAATAAAATTAGAGCCTGTAACGAATCAACATCCTCAATTATTTCACGAAAATAAAGTATATACAGCATTTCAAGGTGGTCCAGGTATACCAAAAATATATTGGTATGGTAAACAAGGAAATTACAATATTTTAGTAATGGAAACTTTAGGTCCTTCTTTAGAAGATATATTCAATGAATATGGTTGTAAATTTTCATTACAAACATCATTAATGTCAATGGATCAAATGATAACTAGAATAGAATATATTCATAGTAAAGGTTATATTCATAGAGATGTTAAACCAGATAATTTTTTAATTGGGAAATTAAGTAAGAAAGAACTTATTTATATTATTGATTTTGGTTTGGCTAAAAGATATAAAGATCCTAAAACTGGTGCTCATATTCCATATGATGAAGGAAAAAGTTTAATTGGTACTGCACGTTATGCTTCTATTAATACTCATTTAGGTGTTGATCAATCTAGAAGAGATGATATTGAAGCTTTAGGTTATATTTTAGTTTATTTTTTAAAAGGAAGTTTACCTTGGCAAGGTTTAAAAGCAAAAAATATGAAAGAAAAATATGATAAAATTAAAGAAAAAAAAATATCTACTTCTATTAATGAATTATGTGAAGGTTTATCAAAAGAAGTTGTTAAGTTTATGACTTATGCTAGAGAACTTAAATTTGATGTTAAACCTGATTATATTTTTTTGAAGAATATTCTTAGACAAATTATGAAAGATAATAAATTAGCTTTTAGTACTTATAAATTTGATTGGTTAACTAAAAATGGAGAAAAATAAAATGATTATTAATTTTTATATAATGTAAATTAAAGAGAAAAATGAATTTAAATAAAATGGTATTTTTATCAATTAATATATACATTTTTATTAAAATTAAAATTTTGTTATTTATAAAAATTTAAAATTTTATATCCATAAAAGTATGAGGACTAAATAATTTTGATGCAATTTTATTTTCATCACCAATTCCCATTTGTTTTTTTAACATAAAAACTTGTTTAAAAGCAGGAATTCCTGCTTTTTCCATTTCTAATTTATATTGTTTTACATTTGTTTTATATATATATTTCATATTTTTTCCATTTTTTATATCATCTGCAAATTTAAATAAAGGATAAATTATACTTTGAGGATTATTTACTAATGATAATTCATATTTTAATTTTGATAATTTATTTCTTTTTTTTATTTCTTTTTTATGTTCTTTTTCTTTTTTATTTTCTAATGTTTTAATTGAATAAATTGTTTTTTCAGGGATTTTTTCATTTGATTTATTTTTATTTCTTTCTGTCTTACTTACAATACTTAAATAATTATATTTTTCTATAGATTTTTTTGATACTAATCCTAATGAAATATGTCTTGTTTGTTTATTTAATGAATTATTATTTTTTTTAATTGTAAAAACTCTTTCTGTATCTTTCTTTAAGAATTCATATTTAGGAAGTGAATATTGTGGTTCATATATTATTCTTTTAAATTTTTTTTGTGTATTATTTATATTTATTGGTATTATATTATTATCTTTTCTAAATGTATTTGATAAAGATGAATCATTAAATGTTACAAATGTTAAAGGTCTTTCTTTTTGATGAGATAAATTATCTGATAAAAAAGCTCTTTTCAAATTTATTTTATTTGATATTAATGGTGAAAATTGAAAAATATTTTTATTTTCTTCTTTTATTATTAATCTTTCAAATAATTTCCTTCTTATCATTTATAAAAAAAATAATATATTTATTTAAAAAAAAAAATATTAATTTTAAATACAATTTTATTTTACAGAATAATTATAAAATAGTATATAAGTACAAATAAAAAATAATAAAATATATATATATAAAAATATGGAAGCATCAAAATTTACAGATAAAATAACTCTCCTTGAACCAGATTTAAATGGAGGAATGAATTTAATGAAAGCATTTAAAGAAAGAAAAACAACAAGAGAATTTCAAAAAGACAAACCATTAACATTAAAACAAATTTCAGAATTATTATGGTCATGTTATGGTCAATCACATGGTCCAGAAAATCATTATAAAACAGTACCATCTGCAGTTGGTTTATTTCCTCTTGAAATATATGTAATATTTCCTTATGGAATTTATAAATATAATCCAGAACAAAATGAATTAATTTTATGTATTAAAGGTGATTATACTGATAAAGCAGGTAAACAAGATTTTGTTAAAAATTCTTTTATGAATATTTTAATTTTTGCTGATATTACTAAAAAAACTGGTGATCCTGTAAAAGATAAAATGATGGATGAATTTCCTGAAAAAAGAATGTTAAGAGCTAATATTGATGCTGGACATTGTATGCAAAATGTTTATTTATATTGTGCTTCTGAAGGTTTAAATTGTGTTGAAAGAGGAATGTGTGATGGAGATTTTTTTATTCAATTACTTAAATTAGAACATCATAAATTTGTTATTTCTCAAAGTATTGGTTATTAAATATTTATTTATTTTATTATTTAAGTTTTTTTTATTTTTTGAGTTTTTTAAATTTTTTATTTGGGGTTTTTTTATATTTCTTATTTTAAAATTAATATAATATGAATGATAAAATTTTAATAAAAGATGAAGGAAATAAAAAAGATAATAACTTTATTATTACAAAATATAATATTTGGCCTATAGATTTAAAAAAAGAAATCCAAATAATAAATTATTCAGATAATATTAATAATTCAAATAAAAAAGAAATATCAGAATCATGTGAAATATATATAAATAATAAAAAAATAATATTTCAAACTAAATATATTTTTGAACAAGAAGGTGAATATATTATAAAATTTCAATTTTCTAAATTATTAACAAATATAAGTTGTTTATTTTCAGCATGTTCATCATTAAATTATTGTGATTTATCAAATTTTAATTCAAGTAAAATTAATAATGCAAGTAGTATGTTTTCAGGATGTTCTCATTTAAGTAATATTGATTTTTCAAATTTTAATACTAAAAATGTTACTGATTTAAGTTTAATGTTTTTTTTTTGTTATTCATTAACTTCTTTAGATTTATCGAATTTTAATACTAAAAAGGTTAAAAATATGATGTGTATGTTTGCTGGTTGTTCTTCATTGACAAATTTAAATTTAGTTAAATTTAATACAAATAATGTTACTAGAATGAATATGATGTTTGAAGGTTGTTATTCTTTAATTACTTTAGATTTAACCAAATTTAATACTTCTAATGTAATTGATATGAGTAGAATGTTTTATGAATGTACATCTTTAACTTCATTAGATTTATCTAATTTTAACACTAAAAATGTAATTGATATGAATCATATGTTTTGTAAATGTGAGTCTTTAAATTCATTAGATTTATCAAATTTTAATACTAAAAATGTTAATGATATGAAAGATATTTTTTTAAATATTAATACAAATTGCAAAATTGATACTGAAGATAATACATTATTAAAAATGATAAATGGAAATTGTTTAATTTTTTAAATTTTATTTAATAATATTTCTAAAAAATAAATTAATTTTTATAAAAAAAAGTGCTTAAATTATTTTTATAATAAAGGATGGATGAAAAAGAAAGAAAAATTAAGAATTTACAAGACCAAATTCAAAAGCTAAAAAAAGAAAAAGAAGAACTTAAAAACAATCAATTAGATTCAGAACAAATAAAAGAACTAAAAAAAAGTTTACAAATAAAAGAAGAACAAATTAAAAATTTAAATAAGGATATTTTAGAACTTAGCAAAGGAAAAGATCCACGTCAAGAGAGAGAGATTAATAGAAGACTTCAATTATTACAAGAAGAACTAAAAAGATTTAAAAAAGAAAAAGAAGAAAAAGGAGAAGAAAATAAGAAGTTGAAAGATGAAATTGAACAATTAAAGAAAATTTCAAAACCTTCAGAATCATTTGATAATTTAAATCAAGAAAATCAAAAATTAAGAGATGAGAATACAAAATTAATAAATGAAAATGATTTAATTCAATTAAAAATTAAAGATTTAGAGTCAAGATATTCTGATGAAATAAAAAATAAAGAACAAAATAATTATATAATAGCAAAATATAAAATTTCAAATAAAGATGTAAAAAAAGAAACACAAATAATAAATTATAATCAAATAGATAATACATTTGTTCCAAAAGAATTACAAGAAAATTGTGAAATATTTATAAATGGAAAAAAAATGAAGTTTTCATTTACATATAAATTTGAAAAAGAAGGAATACATGAAATAAAGTTTAACTTTAAAAAAAAATTAACTAATGCAAGTTTTATGTTTTATGAATGTTCAAATCTTATTTCAATAGATTTATCAAATTTTAATGCTTCATTAGTAACTGATATGAAATTAATGTTTTATAATTGTACATTATTAGAATCAATTGATTTTAAGAATATATGTACAATAAAATTAACTGAAATGACTGCAATGTTTCAAGGATGTAGTTCATTAAAAGAAATAAATTTTTCAACTTTTTTAACTGATAATGTTGAAGAAATGAGTGGATTATTTTCAGATTGTAATTCTTTACAAAATTTAGATTTGTCTAAATTTAATACTAAAAAAATTACTGATATGACTGCTATGTTTAATAATTGTCATTCTTTAAAAATTTTAAATATACAAAATTTTGATACTTCAAAAGTTACCGAATTGACTGCAATGTTTCAATTTTGTTCTTCTTTGGAATATTTAAATTTATCTAGTTTTGATACTAAAAATGTTAAAAATATGAATTATATGTTTTCTTCTTGTTCTAAATTAAAAATATTAGATTTATCAAATTTTAATACTGAAAAAGTAGAAAATATGGAATCTATGTTTCAATTATGTGTAGAATTAAAATATGTTAATTTGAACAGTTTTAATACTTCTAATGTTATAAATATGGAAGGTTTATTTAGAGAATGTTATTCATTGACTTACTTGGATTTATCTAGTTTTAATACTGAAAAAGTTCAAAATATGAAATATATGTTTTATAAATGTTTTTCATTAGTTGTGTTAAATTTAATAAGTTTCAATACATCTTTTACTAATGAATTGGATGATATGTTTAATGAAATGAATGAATATTGTAATGTAAAAACAAATGATTATAGAATTTCTAATATATTAAATTTATAAAAAATATTTTTTCAATATTTTTTAAAAAAATAAAAGTGAGTTTTTAAATATTAAATAATCTAAATAATATTCCTGAACTTTTCAAAAATATACTTATTGATAATCAAAAACAAAAGAAATTCCTCCTTGAACACCAGGTCTAGGTTTAACTAAAAACAATCTTCTTGTCATAGGATTACTAGTAAATGGAACTTCACTTAAATTAGGATTATTAGTTTCATATAAACCAGTAAGACACAATTTCAAATTAAGTGCTTGATTAGAACCATTTTCTAATCCAATATAATAACCACCAGGAACTTGATGTACATATTGTTTAAGTAAACCTCTAGTATCAAGATTTTGTGGATTTTCACTAAAAACAGCTTTTGCAATTTCTTCTTGAGTTTGAGGAGTAGAACTTTCATTACTACTTCCTCCTGTTTTTTTTCCACTACTACTAGCTGGTTTAGTAGAAGATGAACTTGCTTTTGGAACATCACCAGTATTATTAACTGGTTTAGCACCAGATTTTGGTTGAGCTCCACTTTGTAATTGATATGAATATCTTGCATTAAGATCATATGGCATGTGACATATTACATCAAAATCACCTGAAACTATTTTTTTTTGTAAGGGATTTGATTTTTCTTTTCCATCTTCTAAATAAAATTCTGCACAACGTTGACTTGTTGCCATTTGTAATGTATCTGTAAATGTTACATCATATGGTCCTGATGTATTGTCAAATACTAAGAAGTTAAATGGAAATTCATTTCCTTGACGTTTACTTTGATATATTATTCCACCTGCATGTGATTGAGGTTGGAGATTTTTTCTTGCATAATCTAAGAGACCACATTTAAATGTGTGTTTTAGATTTCTACTTTTTTCTGGAGATATTTTTACTGGATGATTTGAATAAGTTGTTAGATTATAACAATGCATTATTGTTTGAACATATCTAAAATTAATATCTGTTATTAAATAATATACTCCTTTATCTAAATGAACTTCAATACAATCATTCATATAACAATTATTTGCTGCTTTAATATAATGATTATCTTTATCTACTAACATAAGATAATTAATAACAGGTTTTTGATATGTACCATCTTTAAGTGCAATACGAGGATTTTTTTGATGAAGTTGAAGATATAAATGAGTTCCATTACTCGTTACATCAACTTTAGTCATTAAAGGACCTTTATTTGCAACTGCTTTAGGATAATGAAGATTTGAATATACATAATCTTCATGAAGATGACATATACCAGTAACAAGGTAAAATTTAATAAAATCTTCATAAGCCATCCAAAATGAACCATCATTTTTATTTTGTACTTCTCCAACTTGTTTTCTAAGTTCAGGAGTCCATTTAGAACTTTTATCAGACCAATCACCAGACCATTCAGTATTACCCCAAGGATTTCTAATATGGACAAGACGAACTTTACCTCTACCTGTATTTAATTCTTTAACACCTAAAATAGTATAAGCATGTCCAGGAACAAGACCAACTTGTTCAATTGGTAAATGATAAGTATCAGCAGATGTACCTGCAGTCATAAGATAATTTTTCTTTTCAGCATCTAAAAGTTTATTCCATAATTCATCCGAAGTATCACTTCTAACAACAATTTTTTCAGAATAAGCATCAGTAAGAACATCAAAAACTTCATGTGGTTCTCCTCCAATTGCTTTAGCATAATTACCATTTAATTTAGCCCAAGCTTTTTCAAGTAAAATAACCCAAAGTTCATTTCCATGTGTTGAAGTAAATGCAAAATTAAGTCCATAATTACCATAACAAGGAATATAATCATCAATTAATACTAATTGCCAAATACCATTAATTCTATAATAACATCCATAACAATGTTCTTCAGATTTTTGTTTAATATAAAATAATCTTTCAATTAATTTAGGATATTTACATAAAGCAGCAACTGCAGAAAGGAAATAACAATCACCAAGACCACCTTGTATAATATCATCAGCTTCAACACCTTGATAGAAAACTTGATAATTTCTTGAGTTAAATATTTGTTCTGCTCTTGCCCATTTAATACGTTCCCAACCTTGAACATCATTAGAATTAATTCCTTCTGGGAAATTCCATCTTCCATATGAATCAACTGGACATAAATTCTTTCTTACAGGTTGGAATAAATCATCAGTCCAAATTTGACCTTTAGGTGGTATTTTTTGATGACGATATGTTTTTACATTTTTTGGTATTCCTTGATTACTAACTGAAACTTCTTGTGTCATTGCTGCTTTTTTAGCTTCTTCTTCTTTTTCTTTTTCTACTATTTTTTTATCTTCTTCTTCTTTTAATCTTTTTCTTTCTTCTTCTTCTTTTTTTTTAGCTTCTTGTGGATCATATCCCATATTTTCTTGTACTTTTTCTTTTTGTTCTTCATTTAAAGCTTCAATTATTGCATTTCTATCTTTTATTAATTCTTGATAATATTGATATAACATTTGTTTTTTTTCTCCTGTTGCACTTGGATACATTTGTTGAATTAATTCTAATTTTTTATTTATTTCTGCAAGTTGTGCTATTTTTAATTCTTTTGATTTTTTTTTTGCTTCTTCTTGTCTTTTTTCTGCCTCTTCTTTTTTTATTCTTGCTTCTTCTTCATCTTTTCTTCTTTCTGCTTCTTCTTTTTTTCTTTGTTCTTCTTTTTTCTTTGCTGCTTCTTCTGCTTTTTTCTTTTGTTCTTCAAGAGCTTTTTGTTGTTTTTCTAATTCTTTTTTACGAGCTTCTTCTTGTGCTTTTTTCTTTTCTTCTTCTTTTTTCTTTTCTGCTTCTTTTTTCTCTAATTCAGCTTTTTTCTTTTTATCTTTTTCAGCTTGAATTGCTTGTTGTCTTTTTTTTTCTTCTTCTTCTCTTTTTTTTTGTTCTGCTTCAATTTTTTTCTTTTCTTCTTCAATTTTCTTTTCATTTTCAATTCTTTTTTTATCTTCATCAGCTTTTTTCTTTTCTTCAGCTTTTCTAGCAGCTTCTTCTTTTTTTCTTTTCTCATCATTTTTCTTTTTATTAGCATTACTTTGTTCTTCTTGTTTCCTTCTAAGAGCTTCTTGATGAGCTTTAGCTAACATTGCAATAATAGGACGATTATTTCTTAATAATTCAAACAAAGCAACTTTTTCTTGCATAGTATAATTAGTTGGTTGACCAGCATTTTCAGCTTCTAAAACTTTTAATCCTTTAATAACTCCTCCAATAGTTTGTATTAAATATAATCCTTGATTTTTTGATAATTTAGATGCTAAATTTTTCCAATTATTTTGTGCTAATTGTGTTCTTTGTCTTATTATTTGTTCTTCTAATTGTTTTTGTCTTTCTTCTTCAAGTGCTTTTCTTCTTTGCATTTCTTGTTCATACCAACTATTATCATCATCAAAAAAGCCAAATAAATTATTTCTAACATCATTAAAATGACTTTCCATATCATCAAAATCAAATAAACCAAAACCTAAACCACCAGCTTTTAATTTAGTAGGTTTTTGTTCAGGTGGATTTTTTTTCTCTTCTTCATATAAACCATTTTTAAAATCATTTGCAATTTGATCACCTAAATTAGTAAGTAAAGTATCATAATTAATAGTATCTAACATAATAGAAGTAGGTGTAGTATCTTTAGTAACATTTCCATCAAAAACTTTTTGATCACTAACAGGAGGTTCTGGTTTTTCAGCTCTAATTCCTCCAAAATGATCTATAAGTTGTTTATGTCCTTTTTGATTTTTTAATAAATCATCAGCTTCTTGTAAAATTGAATCTTCATTTATTGTTGTTGTTACTGTATCATTTTCAGGAGATTTATCCCAATATCTTTTTGTTAAAGGTACTAAATCTTTAATATCATCTCCTTTAATAACATCCTCATTTTCTTTTTCAAAAAATGCATCATCTGGAACAAGTGGTTGAAGAATATTTTTTTGTAATTCATCATCTTTCATTTCACTTAATTTTTCTTCTTCATAAATAGGTTGATCTTCCTTTAAAAAATCTTCATTAATTTCATCAGGTTGTTTATCAATATGAGGATTACTTCTATCAATTTCTTCAAAATGTGGTTCAAAATAATTAATTCCATCATCAGATGTTTCTAATCTAATATATTTTAATTCTTTACCAACTTCACTAAATAAAAATGGAGTTCCTTCTGGTTTTCCTATAAAAAGAGTTTTTCCACTTCTACATTTAAAACCAAGTGCAGTTATATGATCAGTAAATGAACCAACAATACTAATAATACCATCTCTCATATTTTTATCTGGAAATTTATCTTTTAATTCTTCAGGAATATCTTCTCTTTTTGCAGCTTTTAAATTAATTTCTAAACCTACAAAATCATCTTCTCCATCTCTTTTCAAAAATAAATCATTTTTGAAAAATTCATCATAAATAATTTGCATTCCTTTTATTTTTTCTTTTTGTTCATCTGTTATTACAGCAAGACTTGAAATTGCTTTATGACCTTCTGAATTTTGAGAATGAAATCTTGTTGCTCCTTCTTTTTTTTCTCCAATAAATTCACCATCTCCTTTTAAAACTCCATTAAATAAAACTTCGAATAATTTTTTTGTTGAATCTTTTACTTTTCTTCCTCCTTCTTGTACACGAAAGAATGCTCTTATCATTCTTCTAAATGTTAAATATTTATGTTTTTCTCCTATTACATCTTGAAAGGCCTCTTGG
>JAEEGK010006892.1_pt1 | contig 27201 bp, 17 predicted proteins | sample 8958771 | NCBI WGS metagenome assembly JAEEGK01 (sample SAMN16246547, study PRJNA631951) | gut metagenome | biome: gut microbiome; feature: rumen; material: SC-attached | host: Bos | place: Iran: Karaj | collected 2018-10 | reverse complement strand
AATATTAAAATATAAAATAAACAAACACAAATAATTAAAAAAAAGATAGAAGAAAAAATTCAAAAAGAAAATGAAGAAAAAATAGCAAATTTAAATAAACAATTAAATGAGATTGATAAAGAATTAAAAAAATCAAATAAAAGTTATTCAACAATTGAAAATACAAGTAATGAGTTAAAAAATAAAATAAAACAATTTTCAGAAAAAGAAAATAATTTACTTTCAAAAATAAAACAATTAGAAAATAAAAATAATAAATTTAAAGAATTAATTTCAACAAGGTCACCTTCAATTTCATCAACAAGTGAAAATAAAAATTTAGAAAGTAAAAAAAGATTATTAGAAAATCAAATTAATTATTTACAAGAACAAAAAAAAGAAAAAGAAAGTACTCTTCAATTATTTATTTCTGAAATGGAAAAAAATTTACAAAAATATGAAAAATATCGTAATATTTATTTTATAATTTTTTAGTTGAAAAATTTCAAAGAGAAGATAATAATAATATGAATTCAAGTCCTAAAAATAACAATAATAATTTAATTTGCTTTACTACTGGAAGTTTATCAAATAAAAATAAAGGAAATAACTCTCATTCAAAATCTAAAAATCATAATCAAAAATAATTATATTTTTTTAATTTATTTTAAAAATTTAATTAATATTTTTTTTATAAAATAACGAATATTATTTATTTATTTTTTTTCTTAGAATTTTTTTCTTTTTTTTTATCAGTATGTTCACTTTCATCTTTTTCTTCATCATCTTTATTATCTTTCTCATTTTCATCTTTATCTTTTTTGTCTTTTTTTTCATCTTCATTATTATCCTGATTATTATCTTTAGTCTTATTATGTTTTAAATGAGTGTTATTTACTAAAGTTTCATTGCTAATAGTGTTATTATTCGAAGTATTATTATTAATAGGTAAACTAACATTAAAAGTAACATTAAATAAATGTTCAATTTCTGAATTAATATCTTCTTTAGTTTCATTTGAATTTATAAATTGACAATAATTATCAACACATTTATAACCTTCAACGCAATGATGTAAAAAATTACATTTTGGTCCATTAGGTGAAAATTCTATAACAGTGTGATTTTCTTTTTCTTCAGGGAATAAACATCTATAATCCACACATGTCATATTTCCTCCACACCATTTAAAACTCCAACATGGTTGTCCATGTTGAGCAAATTTTGTCTTCATTAAATTTTTTAGGGAAACTAATGATAAACACAATAGTAAAACATTTATATATAATTTTGACATTATTAATTTTTATTGTTTGTTTTAATATAAAAATTTTAATATATTTAAAAAAAAATTTTGAAAATAAAAAAAATAAAAGAAGTATATTTTAGTTATCATCTAAAAATAAATTATTAAATTAAATTCTAATTCCAAATTTATCTTTTGCAAAATTTTTAATGAATTTTTTAATTTTCATAATTCTTTCTTCAGTATCAAAGTAAATATCTTTAACAATATAATCTTTATCTAATTTAATAAGAAGAAAATATGCTCCTCCAATTAATAAAATAGGAATAATATAAAAAGATTTTACAACTCTAAATAAATCATCATATCCAAAAAAAGCTAATAAAAAATAAAACCAATAAGGCATATTTGATATTTGTAAACCTTCTCTTCTTCTTTTTGCATCTTCTAAAATGTTTGTTATACTATTTTCAAATTTTCTTTTCATTAAAATTATTTCTCCTTGTTTCATTAAAGGTTCAAATTCATTTTCTTCTTTTAATTTATTAATTACTTTTAATCTAATTTCGTCTTCATCCATTGTTGGATTTGTGTCAAAATCTACTAAAGATAATAAATTGTTTAAAAAAGTAAAAGTTTTAAATTGTTCAAATATATCTATATAAATTGCTCTTGTTTGTAAAAATAATTTATCTATTTTTGTTTCATCAATTCTATTCCAATTTCTCATTTTATTTTCTTCTGGATTTTCATACCAAAATCTTTTTTTAAATAAATCTACAATTAATTGAGAAAAATTTTTCATTTTTTTTAAAATATCTTTTTTGGTTTGTTCAAATAATTCTTCTTCAATTTCTGATAAATAATCATTTGTTTCTTTTTTATTTAAATTAAAACATTCATTTAAATAAACTCTTAAAGGATAAATTTTAAGGAAAAAGTAATTTGAACATAAAGTATTAAATTCAATCCAAAATTGATTTTCATCATTAGTTTTATCATTATTTTTGTTTTCACTTAAATCTTCATTTTTATTTTTTTCAATACTTGTTTCAAAAGCATCTAAATATTCTTTTTTTAAAGTTTTAATGACTTCAGTTCTTTTTTCTTTTAAACATTTTTCTTTTTGATTTTCAATAATTTCATCAAATATATTAGCAAATTCTTGTTCAGTTATATTCCAATTTGGAGAAAATTTCTTATCTTCTAATTTATTAATTAACATTTTAATATATTTAGTTCCAATTCTATCAGCAAATTCCATATAGTTATCAGATTCAGATTTTTTCAATTGATTTGCCAAATCTAATCTCATGAATTTTTGAATCATTGGAATTAATCTTTTAGTTTGATTAAGAAAACATGCAAATAATTTTTGAGAAATACTTTCTTCTAATTGTTTCCTAATATTTTCATAAATTTTATCATCATAATTTTTAGCAACTTCATCATAATCATTTAACATTGCGTTATTAATATTAGCACATCTTTCTTTAAAATCAGAAATATCTTTTTTAGCAGCTTCACTATTTAAATCTTTAATTGTTTTATCATATTTTGATAAAATATTTTGTTTAATTTCAGTACATCTATAATTTGCCAACATTTCTCTTTGTGAAGGAATATTTAATTCTTTTTCATTTAATATATCATTCCATAATTGATTAACATATTGTTGTAAACCATCAGCAGGAACATTTTTCATATCATTTAAATTACTAAAAATATAATTATCATTATCATGTTTTAACCTTTCTTTCAAAACAGCAACTTCTTGATCAAATTTATCAGGAACATAAATTTTATTAGGTAAAGTAATAAATTCAAAAGTAAAAAAATCCTCAGGTTTTTTCCCTTTATATTTATCAGGTATTTTAATTTCATCCCAAATATTATGAATATCTTGTAAAATCATACTTTCAATTTTATCTTTTTTATTCCTACTTGGATCAAAATCCCTTAATAAAATTAATATTTTCTTTGAATAATTTTGTTGAAATAATTTTAAATTCATTTCAAAAACAATTTTCAAAACACCATAATTACTAGCAGTATATCTTCCAACATCAGAAGTCCACATATTAATAATTAAAACATCACTCATTGCAAGAGCAAATAAACTAGAAGTATGTTCGAATTTACTTCTTTCTTCTTCATTTCTACTAACTGAATCAGTTCCCTCGCAATCAATAATTAATACTTTTTGATCTTTATGACCAGCAATCCAAACTCCTTTTGTTGTTTGTCCTCTTCTTACTGTAGAATTCATTACTTCAAATTTCGTATCAAATAATTTATTTAAGATTGTGCTTTTCCCTGATGATTGAGGACCTATAATTGCTATTGTATTGTAGTTTATACCTACATCTGTGAAAGATACTCTTTTTAAATATTTATCTGCTTCAGGACTATTTTTTTTAAATTATATGAAATATATGTTTATTTTTTTTTTTACTTTACTGAAAAATCAAAGAATATTAGTTGACACATGTCGAGATTGGTTTCTGGAGGGTTATCTGTCATTTTTTTTTTGATGTGATGTTTTTAAATAATTATTTTTTTTTGTTTTAATGAAATTATTTTTGATTTTTATTGATTTTTTTAACTTTTATAATAATGAAGAAAGTTTAAAAAAGTTAGTTTGTTTTACATAATTATTGATTATGATTTATATTTTTATAATATTTAAATGAATTAGATAATTGAGAAATAAAAACAATTCAAAAAAAATAGGTATAAATAATTAACTTTAATTGAATATTTTAGAAATAAAAATGATATTTTAGTAAATAAAAGTTTAATAATATTTTGGAAAAACAAATAAATGATAAATAAATCAAATAACTGAAATTTTTTTGACTTTAAATGATAATTAAATTTGAATTGAATTATATTTTTCATACATTTTATCTTAAAGAATCAATAATATCATTGAATAAAAATTCTACTGAAATTAGTGAAATCAATATTCAAAAATATAAAAATAAGTAAAAAAAATTAATTTAGGAATTAATTAAACACACAATAGATAATATCAAAATGAATATCTCTCAAAAAAAAACAAATTTGCCGATTGAAATATAATTACATAATAATATTATGAATCCAAAAAATTAGGATAAAAGTTTAGTTTATATTAAAAATATTTTTCAAGTTATGGATGAAATCAATGTTACATGATTAAATAATGTATTCACTCAAAAATTTAGATGATAGTTTATTAAATTATAATTCCAATGAAAGAGCAAATGAAGATTATAATAATGAATTAAATTCTTATAAATAATAAATTAATCAAGATAATTATCCAAGCAAAGATAAAAAATTTCCTAAAGGTTACTTTTCTTTTGATAATGAAGATTTTATAGAATGTAATCATAATGACATAAATGAATGGAATTTTGAAAGAATTTGAAGAAGAAAAATATAATTATCATTAAAAAATAATTGAAAGAGAAAAAGAAGATTAAATGATTCTTTGATTAAAAAAAAACATTATTGTAATTATTATAATATTAATATTTAATATAATTTAATCAATCCTTTAGAAGTATCAGATATTATTTAAAAAAATTTGCATATTTAAATTCAATTTCTAATTTATGTTATTGTTTAAAGGCAATAAAATAATAAAAATTTAATAAATATATAATTTTTTTATATTTAAAAATCAAAAAATTTAAATATCAATTAATTTAAAAAAATGGATGCAATAACCGCGGTCTTTCAAAAAACATTAAATCCTAACCAACAAATAAGAAAAGAAGGTAAAATTTAGAAAATATATAATAAAAATAGGTGAAGATAGCTTAAATGGAATAATATTAGACTTAAATAATCTTAGAGGATTTTTTAATTATATTTCAACTAAATCAATAGAGTTAAATTGTAGAATTGCGGCTGCCGTTTTTTTGGCAAATTATCTTAAATCTTATTGGTTTAATGATACTGAAAAAGCTTTGGCTGAGCCTTTTAAAATCCCAAAAGATGATACTAAAAATTATTTTAAATCAAATATTTTACAATTATTACTTTCAGTTGAACCAAATTTACTTCCTTCTATAAAACAAATGATAATTGTGATTATTCAAAAAGCTGGTGGATATAATACAATTTGGCCTGAATTAATGGAAAATTTAGGTAAAATATTAAATCAAAAAAATTATAATAATTCCTCTGAAATATATCACTTGATTTCTAAAATTATTCAAAGATATCATATTGAAAGGAAGTCTTATGAATTATTTGATGAAATAAAAAAAACTATGAGTATTATTTGCCCTATTTTAACTCAAGATGGTCAAAAAATGATTCAATATCTTTTAAGTAATCCAAATGAAAATATTCCAGTTAAACAAAGTATAATAATGTTAAAGAGAATTTTAGATATTTTTTACAGTTTAAATTATCAAGATTTTCCTGAATTTTTTGAAGATCATTTAAAAGAATGGATTGAAATTTTACAAGGTTCTTTAAAATTCACAATTCATTTTAATGATTTATATAATCAAATGATTAAAGTAAAAGGAAAAGCAATGAAATGTATTAATTTATATTTTTCAAATTATTACGATGATATGAAACCTGAAGGTTTAGATTATACTAAAGATTTCTATAGTTTGGTATGGCAATTAATTTCAATGGTAAAAGAAGTTGATGAATATTCAAAATTAATAAGAGAATTATTAGAATTTTATAGAATTAATTTCCAATATAAACATATAGGGAATTTAAGTGAAAATGAAATAAATCAATTAATACAAAATTTAATAACTCCTAACTTAACAATGTCTGAGAAAGAACAAGATGAATTTGAAGAAAATCCAGTTGGATTTTTAAAAGTAGAATTAGAAGAAACAGATATGGATTCTAATAAATATTATGCAATAAATTTAACTAGGCAATTAATAGAATTATATCCTCAATATACAGTTAATTCAATTAGAGAAATGATAACTAAATTTTTAAATGATTATTATTCAAATATTCAAAATTGGAAAATAAAAATTATGGCAATAAATTTGGTTTTTGCAATACAAATAAAAACTTTTGCTCAAAGAATTGGAGTTACTGAAATGAGTAAATATGCTTTAGATATGAATTCTTTAATTAATGAAGTTTTTACCAAAGAATTTAATACTCAAAATACTTCAATCGTTACCAGAGTTTATTCTCTTAAATTTTTAACTACTTTTAGACTGCAAATTCCAATACAATTTTTATCTAATGTTATTCAAATGTTAATTGATATTTTGAATAATTCAGATAATGTTTGTCAAAATGCTTGTTTATTAGCACTTGAAAAGATATTATTTATGACTGATATAAAAACCAGAGAACCTTTATCAAAAAATGCTATTAACGAACAAAATTTATTTAATAATTTAATTAGAGCTTTAATGGCCTTTATTGGTAATAGTACAAATATTTTTGCAATGAGATGCTTTTTTAGAACTTTAAATTTAACAAATGATAATTTATATAATTCAATATATAAGGATTTATCTAATACACTTGATCAAATTTTAAAAAATATTATTAAAAATCCTCAACAAGATGAATTTAATTTTTATTTTTACCAAACTTGTGCATTAATAATTAAGAAAACTGCTTCACAAGGGAATAATTGCGAAATACCAAAATATTTTTTAAATGTTTTACAAAATGATTTAAATTCAATTTTAACTGAAACAATCACTGATTTAATGGGTTATACTTTTCAATTATTTGCATATTATATACATGTTTCTAAGGATAACAGTGATTTTTATTCAAACTTATTAAAGCAAATTTTATATAATCAAAATTCTTGGAGTTTAACTTTTAAATATTTATTCAATCCTTATATTTCTTTCATTAAAGTTAATTTCATATCAAACAAAGAATTCTTTAATAATAACAGTTCCATAGATCAAATTTTTGCAATATGTGGAGTTTTACTTAATTATAAATGTTATAAACAATTATTTGAATTACTTGATTATTTAATAAATTTCTTAGAACCAAATAATTTTTTAAATTCTCTTTTTAATGTAATTGCAGCAACTTATAATTTACTTCAAGAAAATAAAAAAGAAAACCCAAAAGGTTTCAAAGAATTAGGACAAGAGTTTATGGTATTTTTAGCGAAATTAAGTTTAAGAATAGATTTTTCAAATATAGTATCTATTATTAATAAAATAGGAGGAATAATGTTTTTAAATGAAATGATTGATATGTTTTCATACTTAGGAGATAATCAAAAATCAAAAAAAATATTATTATTTTTTTATTGTAAATACGTAACAGAGTTTTGTATTGAAATAAATGATAATAGTTTAATTGAATTAACTAAAAAATTATTAGAAGTAGTTCAAAAATTTTATAAAATTGATTTTAGTAATTTTTATTTAAGTTCAAAACCAGAAGATATTACATATGCAGCTCATAATTACAATAAATTAACAGTTGCTAATATTGTTATTGAATTTACTAATTATAAAAATATAAGTGATATGGATGAAGGTCAAATATTTTTTAATTCACAAAAAATGATTTCTGAAAAGAAAAATAAAAATTATGTAAAGGAAGCAATTTCAACATTAAAAGGAAGAGAGGCTGAGTCATTTAAAAGTCTTTGTTCAAAATATAATTTCCCTTTTAATTAAATAATAATTTAAATACTTTTTAATATGAAATAAATTAGTTAATTTTTATTATAAAAAAATTAATTTAATAATAATATTTTTATTAAGTCTAAATATAAACTTATATAGAAAAACATTTTCAAAGCACATAAAATAAATAAAAAATATTTAAATATTTTTTGAAAATAAATTTTAAATAGTGAAGATAAACATAGAAAAAGAAATAATATTCAAATCAAAACTTTTGTTTATTCTCAATTAAAAGAAATACATTCAGAAACATTTTCCATAAAATGAAATAGAAGTCTGTAAACAAATTTTAGCTCAAAGAAATAATTAGTAATAAAATTACTTTTTCAAAAAGAATGTCCTCAAAAAATGTGTGGTTGCATAAAATGAAGTTTAGATATTGATATTAAAAAGTATAAAGAGAGAATTTTAATTTATGGAAGATAATTAACTTTAAAAATAAATAATAATGGCTCAATTCCTTTTTATTAAATAACGGAAAAATTTACATAATTTATTCTAAAAAGGAAATTATTAATCAATGTCATTCATATAAAAAACAAATTAATTTAAATAATTTAATTTATTTTATTTTATTATCAAAAAGTTTTTATGTTTATTATATTAATTTTTATTCTTTTTTTTCTTCTTCATTTTGAAATGGAGTTCCTTCTTCTAATTTTTCTTCTTCATTTGTTGAAGAAGTTGAAGTTGAAATTTCATTTTCTGAATTTTTTTTAATTTTTGATTCTAAAGGAACATTTTTTGTGATTCCAAATTCTTTTGAAACAAAATTCATATTATCAATAAATTTGGCATTTACATTTATATTCAAATCAACATTTATAATTTCAATATCTAATTTCTCTATAATACATGATACTTCCTCTTTATCCTTTTTAAGTATTGATACTATTTTTTTTATAGTATCATCATTTTTTAAATAATCAAATTTATTTTTTGTAATTACTTTATTAATGAATTTAGCAAGAGAAATTCTTACATTGATAATTTTATCATAAGCTAAATCTAATAATAAAGGAGCAATATCTTTTTCCCAAACATCTTTATTTTCAAATATATGTTTACACATTAATATAAATAATTGTCTATAAGCATAATTAATACTTCTTGCAAAAGATGTAATAATTTCTAATGTTTTATCTCTATATTCTGTATTTCCCGAAATTAATTGTAAAATTAATCTACTATTATGACCTGCACTTTTAATTCTTACTTGATTTACATCATCAAAACAAAAATTAATTGCAATTGGAAAAACTCTTTTATAAATAATAGAATCTGAATATGTATTATTAAATTTTCCAATAATTTTAGAATAAGTTAATCTTTTTCTCCATTTATCATCTCTATTACCAATCATAATTTTAATATTTTCTAAATATTGATTTTTTTTATTTGATGATATATTCCTAATTATATCCGGTAAAACTCCTAAAATTTTCATTTTAATTTCTCCAGAATTTTTATAGAATTTATCAACAAATTCTAATAAATCACTTTCAGTTAAATCAGAACCTAAAATTTTAGCTATTTCACCTAATGAGGATGCTAAAGGTAATCTTATATTTTCATCTTTTTGTTCAGCCATCTTAGAAAAACATAATTTTAATTTTTCCCAACTTTCAACACCATAAGTCATTAAAACAGCAGGAAAATTAAAAGCACATTTTTGCAAAATAGTAATATCATCTTTTTTATTCGAATTAGCAAATTCTTGAATAGTATTAACATAAAAATCAAGTAATTCTTCATATTGTTTAATATCATTTTTATCTAATAAAGCAATAAATTGACCAAAAATTTCAACTGCTGAATTCCTAACAAAACTTTTAGTATCTTGTGAGAAATCTTTAAAGATTTCTAATAAAACTTTCTTTATAGTTTCACTATCACATAATTTAGTTAATTCAGGTAAAATTGAAACTGCAACTTTTCTAATAGTCCAAAGAGAATCTTTACTTAATTTTTGATAAACTGGTAATAACCTATTAATAAAACAATTTTTAGAAACACCTTTACATATATTTAAAAAATTTCCGGTTACTGCTTTTCTTACATTACATCCTTGATCATCTGCAAATGAAGCTACTTGAGGAACTACATATAATTCTAATAATTCTTGACCAATTATTAAAGCTAAATCATTAAATAATTTTGTTGATAAAACTCTTATTTTTTCATTATCATCATCATGAGCCATCATTATTACTATTGTTAATATTTTTGGTCCTCTATCTTCATCTTTAATAAATCTAGTTAAATATACTAAGGCTTTACTATTTAAATCTAAAATATTTTCTTCTTTTCTATTTTGGAATATTATACTTAAAACATCTATTATTTTATCTCTTAAAATTATATATCCTTCATCTCCAAATTTATTTATTTCATTAACAACATTATTAAAAACGTTTAAAAATCTTTCTAATATTTCAGTTTTTTCTTTATGAATATTTAATATTATTGGTAGAATTAAATCAATTGTTTCTTCAAGACCAATTTGCTTAATATGAAAAGGAATATTTTCAACAAAAGTAATTTTTTGATTATTATCTAAAGAATTATAAGATTTTGTTTTTAATTTTACATTTTTAACTGATTCAGAATTTGACATAGAATTTAATGAATCAATTGTAATAGAAGTTCCAGCAAGTAGAAATTCATTACTCATTAAAAGACCAAATATATTATCATCCAATTCTTTTAAAGTATTATAAGTTCTTGCGATTCTATAATTTAAATATGTATGAGAAAAAGATATTAATTCATCAAAATTTACTTGATCTTTATTTCCTAAATCTACTTCTGATAATTCTGCTGGAGTTTCTTCTTCTTCTTTTATTTTATCAGGTGGGATCAAATTTTCATGGATAGGTTCCATTGATTTTTTTAAATATTTCTTATGTTTAATTTTTTTATTAATTTATTTTTTAATTTAATTATTATATTTTAAGTTTTCAACTTGTTAAATTTAAATTTTTAACAATAAATTTCATTTTCGAAAATATAAGTTAGAAAATATAATTTAATTGATGATTAGATTTATAGTTCATTTAATAAATGGAGAACTCTTCAATATGATAATTTTCATAAATCAGCAAAAAGATATCCATAGAAAATATTAATAATTAATATAAATAAACAATTAATTAACACACTTTTTAAATATAAACACCTTTTAATAATTAAATATGGAAAATAAACCAATAAAATCATCATTACAATGTTATGCATTCCGTCTTCATCCTGGACAAGATTTATATAAAGAAATAGAAAAATTTGTAAAAGAAAATAATATTAAAGCTGGATTTATAATGACATGTGTTGGAAGTTTACAAGAAATAAATATAAGATTAGCCAATGCTAAAGAATTTTTAGTTAAAAAAGAACATTATGAAATAACTTCATTAGTTGGATGTATAAGTTGTAACAATAGAATACATTTACATATTTCAATAAGTGATGAAAAAGGAAATTGTTTTGGAGGACATTTAGGTGACAAAGGAAATATTGTTTTTACTACAGCTGAAATTATAATTGGTGAATTACCAGAAATGAATTTTACTTCTGAGAAAGATGAAATTTCAGGATGGAATGAATTAAAAATTAATTAAAAATATTAATGTTAATAATATATTACCAGTTTTTTATTTAAAAGTGATTATTTATTTATATCTATTAATATTAAATATTAAAAAATTTGAAATGTTTTTTTAAATGTATTTTTTCTTTGCATTTATTGTGATTTTATTTAATTTTACTGAACTTAAACTTGTTGGTTTCATTGGAGCTAATTTTTTTGAATTTCTTTTGGTTATTGGATTTGTTATTGAATAATTTGTTGAATTTTTAAGTTTATTAGGTTCACTCATACTATTTTGATATTTTATAAATCCACTTTTTGAATTTTCTTCTGATTTTAAATTCATAGTTTCATCTTCAAAATTATCACTTGAATGATATAATTTTAATTTTTTCACTACTTTATCATAATTTTGATTTAATTGTATATTCTCAATTTTTAATTGTGATATTTGAGAATTTAATTTATTTTGAATTTCATTAATTTCTAAAGTATGTTTAAAATTATTTCTATCTATTTCTTCTCTAAACTGTGATTCTATTAATTCTTTATCATTTTCTAATTTTTTTTTTAAATTTAAAATTTCTTTTTGTTTATTCATTAATTTTTTTATTTCATTTTTTGAATTTTCAATTTCATTATTATATTTTTTTTTTGCTTCTTCTTTTTCAGTTTCTAATCCATTTATTAATTCTTCATTTGATTTTATTTTATTATTTTGATTTGATATTTTTTCTTCAAGATTCTTTATAATTAAATCTTTATCACTTTTTATTTTTTCTAAATTTGAATTAAAATTAGTTATTATATTTAATTGGTCATTTATTTTCTTTTTTCCTTCTTCATTTTCTTTATTTAATTCTTCATTTTCTTTATTTAATTTTTCAATTTCTGATTTTAATGAAATTTCTAAGTCTTTTATTTTATTTTTTAAAGATTCTTTTTCACTATTTGAATTTTTTTTTTCATCTTCTAAATTTTTTTTCACTTTTAATAAATTATTTGTTAATTCTATTTCTTTTTTTTCCATTTTATTTTGAATTTCAGTTTTACTTGTTGTCAATTCTTTAATTATATTTTCTTTTGTTTTTATTTCATTATTTAAATTTTCATTTTCTTCATTTTTTTCTTTGATTAAAGTTTCAAGAGAAGAGTTTTTATTTTTTTCTTCGTTTAAATCTTTTTCAATTAAAGAAATTTGATTTGTTGAATCTAAATTTTTATTATTTAATTCATTTATTTTATTTTCCATTTGAGAAATTTTATTTTTTAAATTTTGATTATCATTATTAATATCATTAATTTCTTTTGTTTTAGTGATTAATATTTTTTCATTCTCTTCTTTTATATTTTCTATCTCTTTTAACAATTCCTCTATTTTATTATTTTTATCATTAATTTCATTATCTTTTAATTTCAATTTTTCAGTCATTTCATTATTCAATAAATTGATTTTATTTTTTGTTTCCTGTTCTAAATTATTTATTTTTTCTTTATAAGAATTTTCTAAGTTTATTTTCTCTATATTCATCTTTTCAATTGTAATATTATTACTATCTTTTAAATTTTTTTTTTCTAGTTTATATTTATTTTCAATAAAGGTAATTTTTTTATCAAATTCATCTTTCATTTTTTGAACTTGAGAAAGCATTGATTTTACTTTAGAATCAAATTCTTGAGTTAAACCATCTTTTAATTTATTTTTTTCTTCTTTTAAATTATTATAATCATTTTGTATTTTTTTCAATTTTGTATCATATGTTTTTTTAATACTTGATTCAAATTTTTCATATTTTTCTTTATAATTTGAAATTAATTCTTTATTTTTTTCTTTTAATGAATTAATTTCTTTTAAAAATTTTTTATTTGATTTTTCTTCTTCTGATGTATATGATTTCACTATTTCATCTATTAAAGCATTATTTTCTTCGCTTTTAGAATTCATTAAATATATTTTGCTTGTTAATTTAACAATTTTATGAGAAAACAGTGTTTTTAAATCTCTTTCCATATATTATTTAATTAAATTGTTTTGAAAATTATTTAATAATTTTTGTAATAATAAAAAAATATGAAAATTAAAGAAAATCTTTTGATTCAGAAAACATTATCATCATATAGTTCAATAAAAGCAAGATTAAAATTATTAAGATAAAAAGGAGGGTTAATTCAATAAAAATATTTATTATAATTATTTTGTTGGTAATATTACAATATAAATTGGGGATGTTTATATGGTTTCACAATATCAATATCAAATTCCATAAATTTTATTTAGGAAGAGAATCTTTAATGAATCAATTTGCAAATTTAAGTGGAATAATGTGTATAATGTTTATTATTTTTTTTAATATCAAATTAAATCATATCTACTTTTAATAATGATTATTTTTTCTCGGTATATATCAAGTCTGTCAGATTTATTTTATAGTAAAAATAAAGAATGAGAAAAGATAATTTAATGAAATATTGCTAAAATGGCTCAGAAAAAAAATTCAGCTCATTGTCTTATTGCAAAAAGAATTGAATTTTCTTTTTAGATATTTGAAAGACTGAAACAAATTTTGTAATTATAGATTTGAAGAAAAAAGAAATTGAATTTTCTTTTTGTTGATTATCCTATTTTTTTATTATTATTCTTATTTTCTGTTAATAAAAATTGAAATACAATCTTCTCTACAATGATAGTAATAAATTTATTTTTAATAGTTTAATGAATGATAATAATGGATATTTTTAAAATAATATTTAATTATTTTAATTATAATAAATGTTTTTTCTTGTATTTATTTATTATTATAAATATATAATTTTTATTAATTTTGATTTTTATTTATTATGAATTCTAAAAAGGAAACTTCAAAACTTGATGATAATTTAATATCAGTTAAAGTTTATATTAATATAGAATATGATGAAAATAAAATAAATGAAAATATATCTTTGAACTTTAGAAAATACATTTCAGTCAGAGAAATGTTAAAACAAATAGTAGATAATTTTAACTCTCATTTCGAACAACATAAAATAAAAATAAAATTAAAACCAGAAGGATTAGGTTATGGAATTGTGGATTATCAATCAAATCCTCCTCAAAATAATCAAAAACAAAAAGTTTTTGAGAAGAGACAAAAATTAATTGAATTAAATACTACTATTTTTAAATTAATATATGATCCAAAAGATATTATGATTAATTTTGAAAAAGGTGGTCTGACTTGTTTTCCTTGTTCAATATTTTAAATATATAATTAAATTTATTCAAAATAATAATAATTTAATACACAAAGAAATCAAAACTTAATTCATATAACTATTAATAAATATATAAATTTATGAATGATGCACTTTTACTCTTATACTAAATTTTTGTATTTAAATGATTATTATTTAATAAAGATTTATTATCTTTTAATAAAGGAATATTTGGTTTAATAGTGTCTTTTTCTAAAGTGAATTTATAAAAATGAAGGTTTAAATTTTCCCTACAAAATAAACCAGATAATAATAAATATAAAGGAGTAAAATGTTTTTCTCTGATTACAGAATGTATAAATGAAGTTGCATATACTATATATCTTCTTTTATGATAATCAAATTTATATTCTTTTTTTCTAAAATATATTATTGGAGTATTTCCATAATTGCACATTGAAATAAATCTATATATATTTGGAATGTTGTTAGAAAAAAAATTCCTCATCTTTTCAATTATAATTTTTGTTTTTTGATTTTCTGTTCGAAAATAATCATTCCTTTTATTGAAAAATATTATTATTTTATCACATGATTCATTCCATTTAGCTTTATATTTCTCCATCATTATTAAATATTTTTATAATTCTTTTTTCTAATATATAAAAATTATATTTTATATATAATTGGTTCTAAAAATGTCAGATTTTGAAGAAAATAGCTTACAATTATTAGATATATTAGGATGTTCTTCAAATAATTTATCTTTTTCTTCATTTAACAAAATTTTAATTTTTTCTTCTGGTTCATATATAGTATATTATAATTTAAAAACTGACACAAAAACATTTATTCAATATCATCAAGATGAAATTTGCTTAGTTAAATTTATAGATGAATCTCAACATTATATGGTAAGTATAGATAAAAATTCTTCTCCTTTATTAACATTATGGGACATTCCATCATTTAATTGCTTATTTTCTATAAACATTAAAACAAGACCATCATTTCATGTAAATTCAATTTATTTAGAGCAAATAAAAAAAGATAATTTTATAATTTTAATCACTTCAATAGATTGTAATTTAATATATGAATTAACAATACAAAATGAAATATGCAACATAGAATTTATTAATCATATATCAAATATACAAAATATGATTTATTCCTTTAAAATATTTTATAATAGTAATGATATGGTGATTATGCTTAAAGACGCAATTCAATTTTATACAATAAATACTATTCAAAAAAAAATAACATTAAAATATAATATAAATTTTCCTTTTATATTAGTTAAAAACTCTTTAAGAGTAAGTCCTATTGTAAACATTATTGCATTTATAACAGAGAAAGGACATTGTCTTTTATACGATCAAAATGGTAATAGTAAACCAAGTATAATTCCTTTCGACCAAGATAATTTTACTTCATGTGAATTCAGTGGAGATTCTTTATGTTGTGGAACCAGTAATGGGACAATTTATTGTTATAATATTTATGAATATAAAATGAAATTTTATATTGACCGAAATTCACTTATTGAATCTAAAGAAAAACATCTTTTAAATAAAAAAGACAGATCAAATATAAATGATATGACTTTTTCCCATTCTATTGAACAAATTTTTATTGATGAAAATTTAGATACTATTTTAATTAAATGTTCTGATAATTCCCTTTTATTATCTCCTGTAACTTCTTTAATTAAAGATACAAGAGGCCAATTTAATTTTGTTTCTGTTGGAAATGAAGTCAGTTTGTATTCTTTTAGTAATTCTGCTAATATTATTAATATTGAATTAAAACCTAGGGAAGATAATAATTATGAAAATGTGTTTTATACTTGTTCATATGATCAAACTATTATGAAATATACTGTTGATTTTAATGATAGTAAATTATCAAATCAATATTTTGATATTGAGAAAATAAATAAAAAATTAATAAAAAATCAAAATAATTTAAGTAATTCAAATAATAAAATTTATATTTCAACAATTAAATTTCATCCATTATAGAAATATAAATTATTCGCTGGTGATAACAAAGGAGCAATTTATTTATTTGATACGAATGATAATATTTTCCAATATAAAAAATATATAGTTGGGACTTTTGAAATAGTTAATTTATCTTTTAATTCTGCTGGTACTTTAATAAGTATTGGTTTTGAAACAGGGATGAATGTTATTTGTGATTTAAATAAAGAATGTGAATATATGATAAGAGTATCAGAACATTTTCTGACACCAAATGAAATTGAAGAAAGAAAAATAAATAATCAAAAAATGTCATTTTCCTATTTTTTCAAAAATTTAAATGCTGAAGTAACAGATGATATAATATTATATAATAAATCAAACAATGAAATTGAAATAAGTAAATTATTATTAGACACTAATAATAATTATAATAATGTTTTAAACAAAGAAATAATATCAACTCTTAAAATTCCTAATAATATAATTGATATTGATGTTCATATAAGTGAAAATTATACAATTTGTTTAACAGATGTAAAACAAATTGTTGTAAATCAAATTAATAATGGAGAAGTTACTGCAATAATCGATTTAAATAATCAATTAGATAAAATATATAATTTTACTATTGATAATAATGGATTGTACCTAGGTTTAATATGTGATATAAAAGGAATTAATAGTTTTAGAAGTAATTTAATCATATTTGAAATTGGAACTGGAAGAGTCCAAACTTATATAAATAATGCTTTTCCTATGTCAAAATGTAAATTTGATTATGGAGGAAAATATTTGGTTATTGGAGGAATTAAAGGTGATTTCAGTGTTTGGAAATTAAATCAAGAAATGAATTTAGCGATTGTTAATGTTAATAATGAAATGCAAAAAAATTCAAATTTTTGGGAACAATATGAAATTAAATATACAAATGATAATAATAATGATTTTGAAAACATTGATAATGGGAATAATAATATTATAAGAGAAAAATTTGATAATTTTAATCCTAATAATGATAAATTTATGAATAGAGAAATTCAAGCTGATAATTTTGGTAGAAATGAAAATATGAATAAATCACTTAATTTAGAAGATGAATTTAAAAATTTAGAAAAGAATAATATGAAATTTAATGAAGATCCAAATATTGATAATAATTTAATAAATGAAAGGATTGATTCTGATGAAAATAATAATAATAAAAAAGTAGAAAATGTATTTGAAAATAATCTACAAAACAGTTATCAAAAGTTTATAGAAGATAAAAATTTCAAAAATTCAGATTCAAAATTTCAGAACAATTTTTCAACAAGAATAAATAGAAATGAACCAGAAAAACAATCATCAGAAAAAAATTTATTAAACTTATTAAATGAAAAACCAAAAAATAAAAATTTATTTCCAAAATTAAATTATAAAGAGGATAATTTAAATATTAATAGTAATATAATTCCTAAAGAAAAATTACAACCAAAAACCAATTTTACATATTCAAATATAAATAATAATTTAGACCCAAGTTTATATCCTTCAAATAATAAAAAAATGAAAAAATCATCATATCCTAAAACTTTTATACCAAATAAAGGTCAACCAATTAAAAAATTAAATTATGTTAAACTTCCTCAGAAGCCTCAGAATAGGAATTATCCAAATATTAATCAAAAATTAATTATAGATAATTCTTTAAAAGAACAAAATGAGATGAGAATAAAAAATATAGCTAATGCAATAAATGAAATGTTATCACCTGAAAAAAAATATAATGATGAAGAAGAAAGTATTGATCAATTAGATGAAGATATTAATTATAATAATATTATAAAATCTAATAATCCAATGAGAGAAAATAATGAAAATAAAAATTTAAAAGGTTATTTTGCAATGGATGAATCAAGAGAATATTTTATTAATAATAGAGAAGGAGGAACCATTGAAAAAGAAAATAAAAATAGATATCCTGAACCTGATGATATTGATGATAATTTAGTCCCTGAAAAAAAAATTGATGAAAACATTAAAAAATATGATGAAATTATGAATGAAAATAATGTTAATAATGATAATAGTATAAATCATATTTCTGAAAATCAAAATCTTAATTTTGATATGAATCTCCCTACTAATAAAAATCTTAATTCTACTGCTAATGATATTGATTATTTAGAACAAAATATAAGAGATTTTGAAAAGAGAAATAATTTCAAATAATTTTATATTTAATTTTTTAATATTTTATTAAATTAAAAAGATCATTTGATACTAAATAAAATATACTTGATAAAACAAAATTATTTAATTTTACTCTTTATATAAACTTAATCAATATATTATAAAAAAATTATAATATTTTCAATATAATAAAATGGAAAAAAATAGATATTAACTAAACTTTAATTTCTTCATTATCATAATATTAAAAAAATTTCAATAATCAAAATTTAAAACTTCTTCAACTACAAAAAAATGTAAAATAATTAACTTTTAGACAAACTTCTTTATTTGCTTTTTAAATAATTATAAAAAAATAATCTCTTTTATTGTATTAAAATGTTAAAATAATAAATTATAAAAATTATTTTTATTTTAGTTTTTATATGAATGAAAAATTAAATGAAGAAGAAAAAAATTATGAAATTCTAAATGATATCGAAGCAGATAAAATAGATTATACATTTAAAATTATAGTAATAGGAAATGCAGGAGTAGGAAAAAGTTGTTTAGCAATAAAAGCTTCTAAGAATATTTTTGATTTAAATTACCAAACAACAATTGGAGTAGAATTTTTTGATTTAATTATTAAATTAAAAGAAAATAAAAAAATTATTAAATTACAAATTTGGGATACTTGCGGACAAGAAATTTATCGTTCTTTAATTTCAACTTATTATAAAAAAACATCTTTAGCTTTAATTGTTTATGCAATTAATGATCAAAATTCTTTTAATAATATAGAATCTTGGGTTAAAGATTTAAGAGCTAATTCAAATCCGGATGTTAAAATATTTTTAATTGGAAATAAACAAGATTTAGAAAAAGAAAGACAAATAGAAAAATTTAGAGGTGAAAAATTATGTAATGATTATCAATTAGATTTTTTCTTTGAAACTTCTGCAAAAAGTGGTTTTAATGTTAAAGAAATTTTTGTTATTGCTGCTAAAATTTTAAGTAGACAATTGAATGAAATAAAATCTGAATTGAAAAATAATAAAAAGAAAAAATTAGAAGGTAAAAGTAAGTTAATTTTAGGAAATTCTTTTTTAGAAAACAATAAAAAACATTGTTGTTAAATTTAGTTATATTAATTTTTATATTTTTTTTTAAAATTAATTATTAATATTAAATTAATTTTTGATTTTTATCTTAATATTTAAAAAGAATAAAAGAAAAAGATGTCTAATTTTGATATTGATGAAGTAAATGAATTTATTGCTAAATTTAAAATAAAAAAATCAAAAATAAAACCAAACGTTCAAACTTCTTCTCAAAACACCCAAAATGAAAATCCAAAACCAAATGAAAATTTAAATAATATCTTTAATACACCAAATATACCACAAACAACTTTTAATCAACCTTATCAACAAAAAGAAGTTATTAAACCCAAAATTCAACAACCTGTATTTCAAACTGAAACTAATACTAATGAGATTTTTGGAGAATCAAATGATAATAATGATGATATTTTTGGAGGAGATAATTCTGAACAAGTTAATAATGGAATTACTAATCAAAATTTAAATCAAAATTCAAATGATAATAATATCAATTTTAATGTTAATACTAATATTAATACTAATATTAATAATAATAATAATAATGGATTGTTTCAACAGGAAAATAAAATTGAAAATAATCAAAATACTCAAGCAATTTTTCAAGAAGAAGATGAGAATATTTATAATGAAGATGATGCAATAATAAATAATCCACTTGATAATACAGAAAAAGAAAATAATGGATTATCAACAAATCAAAGTAATAAAAATACAAATGAAGTAATTAATAATAGTAACAAAATAATAAATGATAATCCATTTGGAGATGATAATGCTGATGATGTTTTTGGATATTCTAATGATAATGAAGAGGATGATTTATTTGGTGGAAACACAAATAAAATTATTCCCCCTCAAAAAAAAATATTATCTCCTTCTAAAATAAAAAATACTCAGAAAAATAATGATAATACAAATCTAAAGAAAACTCAAGAAAAAAAAGAAAAAGAAGTTAGTCCATTTAAATTTAAAACAAAACCTCCAGTTCAAAATGTGAGTTTAAAAGAAAATCCAATTAATATGATTAAAAATAACAATAAAAATAATAAAGATAATATTAATTTTAATGGAAGTCCAAATAACACACAATCACCATTTCAAAATAATGAAAACCAAACATATCAATTTAATAATAATTTAAATATATTAAATCAAAATAACCAAAATCAATTAAATAAAAATAACAATTTTAATCAAAATAATCAATTTCAAAAGAATAATACAACTTCAAACAATGGAAATAATAATAATAAAGATATAAATTTACAAAATATATATAAAAATTTTTCAAATGAATTAAAACCAAAAATAAATGTATTTGAATCAGATGATTTAAATAAAGAAATAGAAAAATTAGATGATTCACCAACAAATGAAACAAAAGATATTTTTAATAATAAACAAATGAATTCTGTAAGTAATGGAAAATCTTCATCAGGATTTTTGTCAGAAAGAAATGAAATATTAAATTCTAACTATTTAACTTTTTCTTCATTTATAAATGATAACATTGTTACTGTCCTTTCCAACTCAATTTCATTTATTTCAAACAATAATTTATTAAATGAATATCAAAATAATTTAAAAAATTCTTATTTTCCTGAATCTTATAGTAATATAAAAGAATATTCAAAATATATAAATTATTTAAATATTATTGTTCATAACAATCCAAATATTGATATCATAAGTTACATTGCTGTTTCTTTAGAAAATGATTTATTAAAAAGAAATTTTACTACTTCAATTGCTGGATTTAATGATTTGGAGTTTAAAAATGAAATTTTAAATATTTTAAAACAAAATTTACAAAATAAAGGAAAAGGAAGTGTTCCTTTAACTGATTTAATAAATTTTGATAAAATTAATTCAAATGAAACTTTAAATATTTTAAGTGGAGGGGATATGAATTCTTTTATTTATGATTTATTTAAAAAAGGTGTTTTATATCAAAATAACTATTTTTATATTTATTTCTTACTTAATGTTTTATCAACTGGATCTTCAATTCCAAATTATGATGATTTATTCGATAATTTTGAATATACTTTATTAATTTTATTAGAAAAAATTCCTCAAAATTCAGTTAAAATAATATTAGAAAATTTATTGAATTGCTATTCCCCAAAAATGAATTTTTTACATTATATAATTTTAACCTTTATTCAAGGAGATTTTAAAATAAAAGATTCAAAATTATATGGTCTTTTACTTACCTCATTTTTAAATAATTGTACAATTGAAAAAATAATAGTGGCAGATGTATTAAATTTCATATTTTATACTTTAATGGAAAAATTCCCAAATGTAGTAGCAAAATCTTCAATATTAATAAAATTAAAATATGTTTTATTAAGACAATTTGATAATGACAATAATGTTAATTACTTAGGAAGTAAAGTGAATGAAAATATAAGTCAAATAGGTGAAATAAGTCATAATAAATATTTTAGAAATTATTTAAATCAAAAATATAAAAGTCAACCTCAAACCCAAACAACTGAATCTAATCAGAATAACAAGAAAAATTTAAGTAACACAGAAAATAATCAACAAGAAAGTAAATCAGGAGGATTTTCATTAGATTGGATTTGGGGAAGAGGTCAAGAAGAAAAAAAAGAAGAAAGAAAATTAACAGAAGAAGAAATAAATAAATTATCTGATAAAGATAGATTTCATTATCTTCATCCAGGTGAACCAGATTATTACTATGATCCTCAAATAAAAAGATATGTTATATATGGTAAAGTATATGATGATCAAGAAGAAGTTATAATAAAAAAAAATAAAGAAAAACCTATGGTTCCTCCACCAAAAATAAAAATGAGTCCTTTACCAAATACAACTCAAACTCAACAAGTTTTTAATAATGATAATAATCTGAATTCTTTTAATAATAATAATGTTGCTCAAAAAGTTTCAAATCCTTTTGGACAAAAAAGAGTTCCTCCCAAAGTTGTTCAAAATCCAAATAAATCAAAACAAAATTTAACTAAAAGATATGCTGTTGGATATGATAAATAAATATTTCAACAATTTTAAACTATTAGTTTTTTAAATAAAAATTTGTTACTTTTATGATTAATTTTATTTTTTATTTTTTTTTTAATAATATTTTATCTCCGAATAAAAATTTAATTTAATAATAAACACAATTCAAAATAATTATTATTATTTAAAGCAAAATGACTTTTTATCAAAATGAATTAAAGGATTTAAAACATTATAAAGAATATTTTCAAAAAGAAAAAAAAATTCATCATAATGAAAAAATGAATAACTATAATTTAAGTTTAGAAAAATATTAAAATAAAATTAAAAAGATTAAAAAATAGAAGGTAATTATCAAATAAAGAATCTTGAACAAAATTATAATAATGATATTAATAAAGAGTTTTAAGTTTAAGATTAAATAATATTAAAATTAATATAAATGAAATTGAAAAACCATAAAACAAACACTATTTGATAGATTATTAGAAAAAATTAAGATTAATAATAAATAACACTTATTTCTTTTGATTAAATGAATGAGGCCATTAATGTTGACACAAAAAATTAAATAAAAAGAAATAGAGAATATAAAAAATATTTAGTTGGTCTTTAAGAAAACCTTAAAATAATAGAGTGTTTCCTCAACAAACTAGAAATGATTGTTTTATGTATGAAAGTTTTTTAAATAATTGAATTTATTTTTAAGAAATAAAATATATAGTTTTTTTAAGAAATATTTTTTAATTAATTTTATTTAGTAAACTTTAAATTCATTACATAATAAATTATTGAATGTAATTAATAATAGAACATTAACAAATAATTAAATTTTTAAATTTAAAAAAAGATATATATCTTTTTTATATTAAATAATAAAATCTATATTTAAATGAAATTTAGTTAAATTTTTACTTTAATTTGAAATAATAAAAAAATTTGAATAAAATAAATAAATATAAATTAAAAAATAACTTAACACAAAAAAATAAATGAAAAAATCAACGAATTTATCCCAAGTAGGAAATTCAATAATATCAAATCCAAGTCAAAAATCCTTTAGGTCAAAAATGACAATAAGTGAAAAAAATAATGATAATATGAAAAATAATACTCCATCAAGAATTCAAAGTAGTTTTAATAAATTAAAAGAATCAAAGACAGAACGCTCAGTATATGATTTTTCTAAATTACAATATAAAGATGGTTCAATTTTAAAAGATGCAGTTAATAGTAATCCTGGATATGGTTTATGGGCAATTACTCTTGATAAAGAAAAAGAAAATGAAAGTTTAAATGATAAAAATAATGATAAAAAAAATAATTTAGATTTAGATAAAATTGATAAAAAATTAATCGAAGAATTGAAATTTAAATGTGATGATTTAGAAAAAAAAATTGCAGTGACTTTAAATCAAATAGATGAAAAAAATTTAATAACCTCAAGTGATGAAAAAATGATAAAAGAATATGAAATTTTAGTAAGTGAAAATACAAGAGAAACTATGTTAATAAATTATGAAAAAAATATTCTTGAAAATCAAGCAAAAAGTCTTCGTTCTGCTTTAAGAAATGCTACTACTGAAATTGAAAAATTAAATAGAGAAATAAGAAATAATGATGAAAATTGTAAATTTTTATACTATGATTTCAACAAAAAAATGGAAGAAGAAGATAATGAAGAAAAGTATTATAAAAAATTAATTTTAGATAAGGAAAAGCAATTAAATATTATGACAAAAAAAAATGAAATGGATAAATTAAATAAAAGCGTAAATCAAAGTCAAAATAAAAAAAACAATCAAAGAGAAACTTTAAAAGATATGTTTGAAAAGAGTTCAGTTTTTGGTGAAAATCAAAAAATGAAAATGGAAGTTTCTGCATTAAATGATATTATATTAGATCTTCAAATTGAAATAGCAAATTTAAAAGGGAGATTAAATAAAATGGAAGAAGATGAAAATAAAATGAAAGATATAATAGAATATAAAGATAGAAAAGCAAATTTATTACAACAAAATATTAATGACTTAAATAATGAAGTTAAATTAATACATTCTCAAAGTCAAATAAATAAAAAAATTATATTAAAAAAACAAAATGAATTAGATAGATTAAAATTAATTAGAGAGGATATTAATGTAAAAAAACCTCAAGAAATAAATAATAATATTGAAATTGATCAAAATGAATTCGTTTAAAAAAATTATAATTTTATCAATAATTAATTATACTTAAATCTAATATATATAATATTATAGATTTAATTTTATAAAATTAACTAACAATACTTCCGAAAAAAAATGTCGATTGAACAAGACAAAAAAAACCATAATTATTTCAATCACCAAAGGTAAATAAAATATATAATAAAAATAGAAAGGGATATCATAAAAAAAATCGTTATAAAAAAGATGAAAAAACAAAAGTAACTCAAAAAGAAATACCAGAAGAATATTCAGGTTTAATTCCAAAAGAAGATAAAGAAAAAAAGATTTATAAAGAAAAACCAGAATATTATGGGACAAAAAGATCAGGAGATACATATGATTTTAAAACTAAATGGAAAACAGAAATTTGTCATTATTGGGAAATGAATGGATTTTGTAAATATGGAGATAATTGTGCCTTTGCACATGGAGAAAATGAGTTAAAAAATAGAAAAATTAGTTTAAATTATAAAACAAAACCTTGTAAACAGTTTTTTGAAATTGGATTTTGTCCTTATGGAAGTCGATGTCAGTTTAGTCATAGGAAAGACTCTGATAATAAAAATAGTAATAATAATAATAAAAAATCTATTAGTTATTTAAATAGTATTTCTGACTTTTTAAAATCTGAAATAATAAGTGAAGAATTATTAAAAAGACCTAGGTTATTAACTTTTGAAAATATCTTTCATTCTGAAATTGGAGAAGCTAAAGAAAATAGGAAAAAATTTTATGAAGATATTTTAAGTGCAAAACATAATTTAAGACTTTCTGAGGAAAGTACAATTTCAGAAATTAGCTTTGAAGCTGATAATAAACGAAATCGTTTTATGAGTGTTTAATAATCTTTAAGTTAAATTTATTTGATTTTATATGATAAAATAAGTTGGATTATCTATAGATAGGTAATTCTATAATGAATAATTCAAATTAATTATACATATTAATTTTTATATATTTATTATTATAGTTTTAAAATATATATTGTTAAAATTGTATAGAACTTTTAATTGTTTAATATTTGCCTTTTGATATTTTTTTTTTAAAAATATAATTTAAATTTAAGATGATTGAAAATCATTTTAATTGAATTAAATCCTGATATTCTAAATAAATAACAATAAAAAACAATTTTTCTTCTTTTATTTCTAAAAGCTATAATTATGAAATTAAATTCAACTTTAAATAATTTAGTTCATGAAACAGACTAATTTAAATGCTCAATAAGTGACGTCAAGATATACCAAAAAAAAGGCATAATTTTTAATTAAATCAAAAGAAAAAAATAAAAATGGGAAAAAGTCCAAAAAAAAATAATTAAAAAATAAACCAATTATAAAATTAAGATTTAAAGAGATATAAAGTGTTTATATTAAAAAAAAAGAATAAAAGGGAATTAATAAAAGAATTAGATTTATATTATATATTTAAAAGGAAAATAAGAGTAAATTAAAAATTAAAAGTGAGTGAAAAAAATTGATGCTGTTCTTAAAACTAAATAATAAATATTTATCATCCATTCTTTTAAACTTTAATAAAATTTAAAATTAAATTAATTTATATTATTATTATAATCAAAATGTTTGTTAGTAAGAAAAATATTTTCCAAAAATAAAAAGATATGAAAAATTTTTTTCAATTTATTTTATAATATTCTTTCAATAATAAATAATAATATAATAATTATAATTCTTCAGAGATTTTAAAATTAATTATTTTTTTATAGAAAAAATATACAATCATGTCTCCAATATAAAATACAATTTATATTAAATAACTTGATAATAATAATTATTATGAATTATTATTCTCATTATTTATATTATAAATTTCATTTACCATTGGTTGAAATATATTTTCTTTTGCATTAATATCATCAATAATAATATTTTCATTTTTTATCTCATAAAAATTATTAGTTTGATAAGTATTTGAATCTGTATAATTTTGAATTTTCCTTTTTTTTTTAATTTTTTCTAATTTTTCTATTAAATCTTTTGGATTAATTTTATTTTTATTTTTTCCATTTTTTGATGTTAAAATATCATTTTTAATCAAAGAATTTTTCT
>JAEEGK010006891.1_pt1 | contig 27202 bp, 27 predicted proteins | sample 8958771 | NCBI WGS metagenome assembly JAEEGK01 (sample SAMN16246547, study PRJNA631951) | gut metagenome | biome: gut microbiome; feature: rumen; material: SC-attached | host: Bos | place: Iran: Karaj | collected 2018-10 | reverse complement strand
TGGAACCAAAACCGCTGCCATACGTGCCTGATGACCTTTCCTCCGTTGACGACGGAGAAAAGGTCATCACAGTCACACAGGTGCTGCAGAACTGGGAGCAGATCAAGCTGAAAGAGAAGGACGGGAATGAAAGAGTGCTGTCGGGGGTGCCGGCTGCACTACCCAGTGTCATCAAGGCATACCGAATCCAGGACAAGGCCCGGAACGTGGGCTTCGACTGGGAGAAGCGTGAGGACGTTTGGCAGAAGGTTCGTGAGGAAATAGATGAATTGGAGGCGGAACTGAACAAGGATGACAAGGAACGTTCTACGGAGGAGTTGGGAGACTTCCTCTTCGCCGTCATCAACGCCGCAAGGTTGTATAAGCTGAACCCTGATAATGCCTTGGAAATGACGAACCGGAAGTTTATCGAACGGTTTAATTATATCGAGGAGCACAGCATTAAAATCGGGAAACCGTTGACAGAGATGACACTCGATGAGATGGAGAAGCTTTGGCAGGAGGCGAAGACAACGAAATGAATTTTTAAGACAACGCGCTCGGCGACGCAAGGAGACGCTTGCTACCGCAGGGACGCAAGAATTACACGAATTTCACGAATTTTCCATTAATTGCTGTGCGCAGCATTATATGAACAATTAAGTGGCAATTATATGTTAAATAAAAAAGAGGATATGAAGAAAAGTGTATGGATTGGAATGATGGCTGCGGCAATGGTATTGGGCAGCTGTGGTGGTAAACAACAGGCACAGGTCGAAGAGACACAGGAGACGGAAGCAACTGATATCTCCATGTTCAGAGACCAGACTATCTATGGCGTCTGTACGGATGGAACGGCTATGAACACGTTGGAGATGACTACCGACAATGGTGACACCCTGTCGCTGAGCCTGACCAAGGCTCAGGAGGCCGGAAAGGTGCTGGGAGGTCTTCAGGTGGCAGATCGTGTAGCAGTGTTGGCTGACTCTCTCAAGAAGAATGCCTTGCTCGTGATCAACTTGAACACGCTGATGGGTGACTGGGTGATGCCAGACCCCATCGACGGCAGTGCAGAGATCGGCATCCGCATCAAAGAGGGTGGTGTGGCAGAGAGCATCGACCAGTCGGTGATCGTCTATCGTACCTGGAAGATTTTCAATGGTGAGCTGGAGATCGAACTCATGCGTGAAGGTGGTGGTGACGAGGAAGAGTTGAACCGTTATGAGATTCTGACCCTCGGTGCTGACACATTGGCTTACAAGACGCTGGGCAAGCCCCGTGATGAGACCGAGACCTTCGAGTACAGCCGTTGGAAGCCGAAGCCCAAAGTGGATCTCCACGGTCTGGAACTGGAAGAGACCAGTGACGAGTTTAATAAGATCTAAATCGTGGAGCCTTTCAGGGTACATATCTTAGGGTGTGGAAGTGCGCTTCCCACCCTTCGTCACAATGGCTCCTCACAACTCGTGGAGGTGAGGGACAGGTTGTTGATGCTCGATTGTGCGGAGGGAACACAGACGCAGATGCGGAAGTGTCATTTGCACTTCGCCAAACTCAGTCGGGTGTTCATCTCCCATCTGCATGGCGACCATTGCTTCGGCCTGATCGGGATGATCTCCACCTTCGGACTTTTAGGTCGTACTGCTCCCCTCCATATCCATGCCCATGAGGCACTGGGGCCCATGTTGAACGACCAAATCGCCTTCTTTACCCATGACCTGGGTTTTGAAGTGGTGTTCCATCCCGTGGATACCACCAAGCAGGCCGTCGTCTACGAGGACAACAGCATTACTGTGGAGACCATCCCCTTGGAGCACCGTATGCCCACTTGTGGCTATCTTATCCGGGAGAAGGCCCTGCTGCCCCATATCAGGTCGGAGATGCTGAAGGCCTATGGGATACCCCGCAGTCAGATTAACAACATCAAGATGGGGGCAGACTGGACTACAGAGGATGGCGATGTGATTCCCAACGAACGTCTTGTCACGCCTGCTGATCCTCCGAGAAGTTACGCCTATTGTAGTGACACCCGTTACATCCCCACGTTGCACGAACAGTTGAAGGGCGTGAGCACACTCTACCATGAGAGTACATACGGTGAGGACAAGATCCAGTCGGCCGAGAAATACTGTCACTCTACCGCCCGACAGGCTGCGATGGTGGCCAGGGATGCAGGGGCGGGGAAGCTGTTGCTGGGCCATTATAGTTCGCGCTATAACGACGAGAACGTGTTGTTGGAAGAAGCGAAGGCCGTATTTGAAAATACCCGTCTGACGAACGAAATGGACGTCATTGATGTGTAAATATCCTCCATTTTAGGTAAAAAATGCATTTTCCGTCGAAAAAGTTTTGTGGTTTCAAAGAAAATTGCTAATTTTGCACCAAACTATATATGCATGCGTATGATTAAACGTTTACTCATCATTACTTTCTCCTTGGCAGCCTTCTGGCTGGTGCCTGTGACCGCCAGTGCTGCTCCTGCCTATTTTGCCGGAGTGATGGAACTGACGGACGAGCAGGAGGTGGACGTGGTTTACAGTGAGGGCACGCTGACCGTTACCGGGGCAGAGGACCTGGTGCTGCAAGTCGTCACCGTCACTGGTAATGTCGTGCTGCACAAGCGGATAGACAGTCCGGAGCAGAAGATTGAACTTAATATTCCGAAGGGTTGCTACATCGTCAAGGTTGGCAAGGTCGTTCGCAGGGTTTACGTCCGTTAATCACGGGACTTGCGACGGTCCTCATGCTCCTGGCTTCCTGTGTCAACGGAAACCGTGAGTATGACGAAGCCGACTCTTCCGCCTTTGGATCATTCGTACATGCGTTGGATACCACCGAACAGGGGAAGTATCTGACGCATCTTTTAGATGCCGACACGTCGAAGTGGGAGGCAGATAAAAAGGTGCGGGAGTATTATCAGGCTGTTGTGGCACAGCTGCAGACACAACGGGTCTTTGAGCCACTTTGGTATAATAGGGCAGGGGTGACGGATCAGGTGGATGTGTTGTTGGAGCAGTTGCAAAGGGAAGTGCCGAAACATGGGCTGGACCCGAAAGCGTTTTTCCTGCCAGAGATTGCATCAGACCTTGAGATCATCCATCAGCTTAGCTTTGACTCCGTGGGACAGAACATCAACGAGCTACTGCCCAGACTGGAATACCATCTGACGAAGGCGTATGTCAGATATGCCGTAGGACAGCGCTATGGTTTCATCAGGCCAGACCAGGTGTTTAACCATATGGATTATAAGACTGACGGCACGGGCTATGCCAGACTCTTTGACTACGAGGTGAAGGCTCCAGATTATGAGGAACCCTTTCAGAAACTGGCATCGCCCGACAGAATAACCTATCTACAGACCTCAGTCCCCACCAACAGCCTCTATCAGACGTTTATGAGGCAACTGGAACAAACCACAGACAGTGCCAAGCGAGAGACGCTCATCGTAAACATGGAGCGTTGTCGTTGGCAGATGGTCAGGCCAGAGGGCATAACCCATCAGGTGGTGGTGAACATCCCCGCTCAACAGTTGTGGGCCATCTGTCCTGACAGTGTGATGCCCATGAAGATCTGTTGTGGGGCTGTGCCTACGAAGACACCATTGTTGAATAGCGAAGTCTCTTATATGCAGGTGAACCCCGAGTGGATCATCCCTCCGTCGATTGTGAAGGGAGAGGTGTCTGCGCATGGCGGTGACTCAGCCTATTTCGCCAGGAACCGTTATTATATCGTGGACCGTGCGAAGGGTGATACCCTTGATCCCAAGAAGGTGACAAAGAGTCAACTGATGGAAGGAGGTCTACGTGTGGGCCAAAGGGGTGGGGCTGGCAACTCCCTCGGACGTATCGTGTTCCGCTTCGCCAATAATTTCGGCGTGTATCTGCACGACACGAACAACCGAGGTGCCTTCAACCGTGAAAGGCGGACACTCTCGCATGGTTGTGTGAGGGTGCAGAAACCCTTCGAGTTGGCGTGTTTCCTGTTGCAGGGTGCTGACGAGTGGACCCTCGACAAGATCCGTATCGCCATGGATATGAAGCCGGAGACCGACAGAGGCATCGAGTATCTGGAGGAGCATGAAGAAGACCCCAGACCACTCAAGGTCATTACCTATCGTGATATTAATCCGCGCGTGCCCGTGTACATTATTTATTATACTGCCTATCCAGATCCAGAGACCGGAGAGATGCAATTCTGGCCAGACCTGTATCGATATGATCAGGTTATTAGGAAGAAGATGGGGGAATACTTGAGTTTATAGTTTATATTTTAGTTAATAGATGATGGACGACCAGCAGATCAAACAGATGCTTTTGAACCCCGATACCCAGCGTCAGGGCTTCGAGGCTGCTGTGCGTCAGTATGGAGAACAGCTCTACTGGCAGGTCCGAAAGATCGTGCTCACCCATGATGATGCCGACGACGTTGTGCAGAACACGTTTCTGAAGGCTTGGAACGCCCTCGACACCTTCGGGGGAGATTCAAAGGTGTTCACCTGGCTCTCACGCATCGCCATCAACGAGGCGCTCGATCTGCTGCGCAAAAACAAACGTCGTATGACTGTCAGCGATCAGGAATATTCGGTGGCCAGTTCATTGTTGGCAGACCCCTATTTCGACGGTACGGAGACCGAGGCACTGTTGCAGGAGGCTATCGCACAACTGCCTGACGTTCAGCGTACTGTGTTCCAACTGCGCTATTTTGATGAAATGAAATACAGTGACATCAGTCAGATGCTGGGCACCACGGAAGGAGCGCTGAAAGCCTCCTATCACATCGCCGTGAAAAAAATCTCTGAATTTTTTAAGTTACGTGATTAAACCAATTGAATACATATACGTCAAACATACGATGGAAGAAGAAAAGTACATATCAGACAAGCTTGGCCGCAGGAATCCTTTCGCGGTGCCTGAGGGCTATTTCGAGCAGTTGACCGCGAAGGTGATGGAGCAGATTCCCGACCGTCGTCCGAAGGCTCGGAGGGTATGGATGCGTCCTGTTTGGTGGGCTGCTGCAGCCGTCTGTGCGCTGTTTGTGTCTACCACTGCCTGGCTGGTGATTCCCGGTGAGTCGCAGCAGAACCAAGGGCACGTAGCAGAAGTCCTTCAGCAGAAGCAGAATCAGCCTGATGACGCCTTCTTCGATGAGGCTGCCGACTATATGATGCTCGACAATCAGGACATCTATGCCTGTCTGGCGTCAGAGTATTGAGAAAAGGTAAAAAAGTAAAAAGGTGAAAGAGTGAAAGAAAGATGAAGAGATATCGTATGATAAGGTGTGAGGTAAAAAGTGTATGGATGAAGGTCGTATGGCTTTCGCTCTTTCACCTTTTCACCTTTTCACCATTAACGGCTCAGGAAACTAGGAAGTTCTCTCCGGAGAAGTTCCAGGCAGAGATGGAGCAGTTTATCACAAAGGAGGCCAATCTGACCCCTGAGGAGGCTGCGAAGTTCTTCCCCCTGTTCAGGGAGATGCAGCAGAAGCAGCGGGCCATCTTCGAGAAGGTGAGGAAGGAAGGCTTTACCAAGCCTGTCGACGATGCCGCCTGTCGCAAGCTCGTAGAGAGGCGCGACGCCAATGAGTTGGAACAGAAGAAGATCCAACAACTCTATCATCAGAAGTTTTTCAGTGTGATTAGTCCATCTAAGGTATTTGATGTCCTGGTAGCCGAGGAACGGTTCCACCGCCGGGCTTTCAGGAACTGGGGACAGGGTAACAGACAACGCGGGGAGCATCAGAAATGATGCCCCTTTTTTTATGCCAGTTTCGAACCCTCTATCAGCTTCGGACAAAGGACTGCGAGTTCACATTTCTCACAGTGTGGCTTGCGCGACGTGCAGACATAGCGGCCATGCAATAGGAGCCAGTGGTGGGCGCGTGGAATCTCCTCTGTAGGGATGTACTTCGTCAGTTCCATTTCCACTTTGTAGGGAGTGTTGGCACGTTGGGTGACCAGTCCCAAGCGATGTGCCACGCGGTATACATGGGTATCCACAGCGAGGGTGGACTTTCCGAAGGCGACGCTCTGGATGACATTCGCCGTCTTTCGGCCTACACCTGGGAGATCGAGCAACTGGTTCATGTCCGACGGCACCTCACCGTCATGGCGCTCCACCAGCAGACGGGCCATCTTCACGAGATGGTCAGCCTTAGCGTTGGGGTAGGAGACGCTGCTGATATACGCCAACAGATCCTCGGGCTCAGCCTGTGCCATCGAACGGGCATCAGGATAGTGGAGAAACAACTCGGGTGTCACTTGATTAACCCGTTTGTCAGTGCACTGGGCACTCAGCACCACGGCCACCAACAACTGGAACACACTGCCGAACTCCAGTTCGGTGTTCACCTCCGGCATCTGCTCGCGGAAATGGGCGAGAATCCTTGCATATCGTTCTTCTTTTCTCATCACTTGATAAAATTTGCTGCAAAGTTACATATTTTTCATTTTTTATTCGTATCTTTGCCGAAAATATTCAATTAATCATCTCTAACAAACGTATGATCAGACAACTAATTCTATCTTTGGCCACCATGGCTATGGTATCGGTTCATGCCCAGAAGACGCCCGTGTGGCTTGATCCGGAAGTGAACCAAGTGAACCGTGAGGCGCGTCACGCCCATTTCTTCGCCTTTGAGAACGAAGACCTCGCCCGTCAGGCTGACAAGGCGAAGTCTGCCCGTTTCCTCTCGATGGAGGGCATGTGGAAATTCAACTTCGTCAAAGACCATCAGAATGCCCCAGAAGGCTTCTTCGGTTTGAAGTACGACGACTCGCAGTGGACGGACTTCCCCGTGCCGGGACTCTTCGAACTCAACGGCTATGGAGACCCCATCTACAAGAACATGGGCTATGCCTGGAGCACTACTTTCAAGAGCAATCCCCCGTATATCGGCAAGACGAACAACTACACCGGTTCTTACCGTCGTACCTTCGAGTTACCACAAGACTGGAACGGTCAGGAGGTGTTCTTCCACGTCGGTTCCGCCACGAGCAACCTCACGCTCTGGGTCAACGGCAAGTACGTCGGCTACTCCGAGGACTCTAAGGTGGCTGCTGAGTTTAACATCACAAAATACCTGAAGAAGGGCCAGAACCTCATTGCCATGCAGATCATGCGCTGGTGCGACGGTTCCTATCTCGAAGATCAGGACTTCTGGCGCTTCACAGGCATCGCCCGTGAGGTGTATCTCTATGCCCGTCCGAAGGTGCATGTTGAGGACTTCTTCATCAATGCCGACCTGAAGAACGACTATCAGGAAGGCGTTCTTTCAGGCGAAGTAAAGATTGCCTCGGCAAAGGGTAAGACCCTTGAACTGCAACTGATCGATCCGCAGGGCAAGGAAGTGAGGCAGACCAGCGCCACCATGTTCAACAATGGTCCCTTCACTTTCCGTCTGGAAACTTTGGGCGCTGTTAAGGCTTGGACAGCCGAGACCCCCAATCTCTATACTCTCATCATGACCCTGAAGCAGGGCGACAAGGTGCTGGAGGTCATTCCCCAGCGCATCGGCTTCCGTCATATCGAGATCAAGGACGCCCAGCTGCTCGTCAACGGCCAGCCTATCCTCATCAAAGGTGCCGACCGTCATGAGCTCGATCCCGACGGTGGCTACATTGTCTCGGTAGACCGCATGATTCAGGATATCAAGATCATGAAGTATCTGAATATCAACTCCGTACGCACCTGTCACTATCCCGACGATCCCCGTTGGTACGACCTCTGCGACGAGTATGGTATCTACCTCACGGCCGAGTCAAACCTCGAGAGTCACGGCATGGGCTATGGCGAGGGAACGCTGGCGAAGAGACAAGACTACGCCAAGGCGCACATCGAGCGTCAGGAGGGCAACGTCATGTCGCACAAGAACCATCCCAGCATCATCGTCTGGTCTTTAGGCAACGAGGCTGGCTATGGTCCTAACTTCGAGCGTGCCTACGACTGGATCAAGGCCTACGACACGTCCCGTCCTGTGCAGTACGAACAGGCCCGTCACGACGGCAAGACCGACATCTTCTGTCCGATGTACATGGACTACAACGACGCAGAGAAATACGTCAAGACCGACAATCCCCGTCCGCTCATCGAGTGCGAGTATGCCCACGCCATGGGTAACTCCATCGGCGGCTTCAAGGAGTACTGGGACCTCATCCGCAAGTATCCGAAGTTCCAGGGCGGCTATATCTGGGACTTCGTCGACCAGGGCCTGCGCGACAAGAGCAAGGTCACGGGCAAGGAGATCTTCACCTTCGGCGGCGACTACGGCCGTTATCCTGCCTCCGACTACAACTTCAACTGCAACGGCATCATCGCCCCTGACCGTCGCCTGAATCCCCATGCCTACGAGGTGCGCTACTACTATCAGAACGTGTGGATCACCGACAAGGGCCTCAAGGACGGTAAGATCGAGATCTACAACGAGAACTTCTTCAAGACCATCGACGACCTGGAGCTCGAGTGGTTCGTGGGCGGTGCCTCAGGCGGTCATCATCACGACAATCCCGGCCGTCCTGAGGGCATGACCTTCGGCCACGGCGGCACCATCGCTGTCAACGGCATCGCACCCCAGGAGCGCAAGGTCGTCACCATCGAGGCCATGAAGAAGGTCATCGAGCGTGTGCTCGGCCATCACGGCGATCAGGAGATCTTCGTCATCTTCCAGTTCAAGTCGCGCGAGGCCCAGCCCCTCATCGACAAAGGCCAGATCGTCGCCCGTCAGCAGTTCATCCTCAATCCCTATCAGTTCCCGGAGATTAAGGGCGAGACCGCTACAATACAGAAAGAGGAGGCAGAGAGCTACGTGAAGTTTGATGCTGCCGGCACCACGCTGACCGTGGGCAAGTGGAGCGGCATGATCGACTACCTCGATGTCGATGGCCAGACGATGCTCATCGACCGCGAGTCCATCACGCCCGAGTTCTGGCGTGCGCCCACCGACAACGACTATGGTGCCTGGCTGCAGCAGCGCTTCGGCGTGTGGAAGAACCCGCAGATGAAAATCAAGGACTGTCAGGTGAGCGACAACAGCGTCGCCGTCACCTTCGACATGCCTGAGGTGCAGGCCGTGCTAACCATGACCTATACCCTCCAGTCTGACGGCGAGGTGGTTGTCAATGAGCATTTCGTGCCCAATCCTCCCAAGGAAGGAAAAGATATCGTGAGGATCCCGCCGATGTTCCGCTACGGCATGCAGCTGCAGATGCCTCGTCAGTACGACCAGGTATGCTACTACGGCCGTGGTCCAGTGGAGAACTACTGCGATCGTAACAACTCAGAGTTCATCGGCCTCTATCGCAACAAGGTGGCCGACGAATACTATCCCTATGTCCGTCCGCAGGAGTCTGGCAACCATACCGACGTGCGCTGGTTCCAGGTCGTCGATGCGCAGGGTAGGGGACTGGAGTTCTACTCCGATGCGCCCATGGAGGTCAGTGCCCTGCCTTATCTCCTGTCCGACCTCGACGATGGTCCCACCAAGGACAAGAAGATCGGTCATCACTCTGGCGACCTCATCGAGCGTCCGCTCACGCAGGTTCACGTCCAGCAGCGCCAGATGGGACTCGGCTGTGTGAACTCCTGGGGAGCCTGGCCGCTGCCCGACTACCTCGTCAACCGTGAGGAGCGCAGCTTCACCTTCGTCATCCGTCCCCTCCGAGTAGAATAAGGTAATTACATAATGACACGGTTTCTACTTGATTTTTATCAAAATCGTCACCGCAGACAGCGTTTTTATAGATTTTTTGCCAAAAAGAGTTGGTGCGTATCTTAATATTTGCTACCTTTGCACCCGAAAAGAGATGTTTTAAAGATGAAAGAGATGAAGACACTGAAGAAAATGATGCTCATGAGCATGATGATGCTCGTGAGTGCTACTGCGATGTATGCAGAAGAGACGAACGTCACCAATGAGGTAGACACCACTTATATCAAGCTCGACGAGAATCTGGAACCCATAAACTTCGTCAACTCCACCAAGGAGGAACTTGAGGCTGCCGTGGGTGAACTGGAGACCATTCTCGAGACGGACAATTTCCAGCTTTATGCCGCTGGCGACTACACCTACAAGATCGAGAACGGCGTGGTGACCTCCATGGCCATCCAGATTGCCGACGACAACAACGACAAGAAGGTCTACAACCAGATCCTCAACGCCCTCGCCAAGAGCAAATCCATCAAGGACACGCACAACACGGGTGGCAACTTCTACCTCTACGCCAACTTCCAAGTGCAGTTCGACGACTTCGAGGGTTACGAGAAACTCACCTTCTCCGCCATCACCGAGGAGTAATTGATAAGAAGACTATAAAAATAAATCCCAGCCGATCGGCTGGGATTTATTTTTATCTGGCTGATACGTATTTGTGGAGGGTTGCGCGGACGGCGCCAGGGCCGGCGTAGAGTTCCTTCACGTAGCCTTCGATCTGGGCGCCGAGACCTGCCTCGTAGAGATCGACACCGAAGACATCCTTGCGGGAATAGAGTTGCTTGAGGCAGCTCCAGTCCTGATCGGGTTTGCCGATCTCCAACGGAGCAACGATGGCCTGCAGCTCTGCCAGCATGGGATCGGGCGAAGGCTCGAAGCTGGTGCCATCATCCTTGATGCCCTTCAGGTAACGGGCGTAGCCAGCGAGGGTGAGGGGGATGAGCACGAGGTTCGACTTGTCGAGGCCACGGGCGAGGTATTTCTTGATGGTCTCACCGAAGCGGATGGGCAGCTTCTGGGAGGTGTCCATGGCGATACGCTGGGGTGCATCGGGCATGAAGGGGTTCGGCAGACGACGATTGATGACGGCGCCGATGAACTCGTAGGGGTTGAGCACACCGGGATCGGTGACCACGGGCATCGCCTCCATATAGCCGATCTTCTGGATGAAAGGACGCAGGTCTTCGTCGGCCATCTCGGCAGAGATAAGCGTGTAGCCGAGCATACAGCCGTAGATGGACATGGCGGTGTGCAAGGGATTGAGACAGGTGGTCACCTTCATGGTCTCCACCTTGTCGACGGTCTCGCGGGTGGTGTAGAGGGCACCGCCGAGGTCGAGTGGGGGACGGCCGTTGGTGTAGTTGTCCTCGATGACGAGATACTGCACTTCCTCTGCGTTGACGAAGGGTGCGGTGAAGGTGTGCTTCTCGGTCTCGATGTAGTCGTTGTCCTCGAAGCCGTCGGCAGCGAGCATCTCCTTGACTTTCTCGTGGGGACGGGGGGTGATCTTGTCGATCATCGACCAGGGGAAGGTGATCTTCTTCTCGTCCTTGAGGTAGTCGAGGAAGGCGGCGGGCACGAGGCCGTCCTGTACCCAGCGCTCGGCATAGGCGAAGACACCGGCCTTGACCTTGTCGCCGTTGTGCGAGCAGTTGTCCATCGACTGTACGGTGAGGGGCAGCTGTCCAGCATTGTAGCGCTCGAGCAGCAGGGCGCAGACCTTACCCATGGCGAAGAGGGGCTTCAGGCCTCGGGCGAGGTCGGCCTCGTTGTAGGTGTAGCCCTTCTCGGTAATGGTAAAGGAGATCATCTGGAGGGAGGGGTTACGGAAGATCTCCACCAGACGCTGCCAGTCGGGGAACTGGGGATCGGCCTTGAGGGCCTCGGTGACGCTAGCGATGACTTTCTTCTCGATGGTGCCCGTAGACTGGAGACTGACGAGCAGCGAGAGGTTGTTGTAAGGGGCATAGGCCTTGTCGACGACCTCGAAGTCGAAGGTCTCGGCGACGATGACGCCACGGTCGTACTTGCCTGTGTTCAGGGCGTCGTTGAGGATGGCTGCGGGGAAGGCGCGGAAGATGTTGCCGCCGCCGAAGTGTACCCATGTGGGCTCCTTGGCGGTCTTCTCGCGGATGGCCTTGATGTCGAATTTCGGAAGCTCATAGCCTTTGGCTTCCCACTCTGCGGCGTTGAAATTGCCGGAAATAATATCATTTAATCTCATATCATTATATTTTATGGAAACGAATTCCCGTAATTGACCATAATATATTACGGATTATTACGAGTTATTACGGGAATTAGTTTCAAGTTCTAATCGAAGAATCCGGGTTGCTTGTATTCGAGGCCGAGCTCGCGGTCGACGGTGGCGAGGATGCCCTGGACCTGGCCGAGGGCGAACATACGGCCGAGGAGGGTATAGCCGGCGTTGTGGCCGTGGGAAGACTCGTCGAAGATGCCACCGGGCTGGTCGGTGAAGGTCATGCCGTGATCCACACGCATGGGGAGTGCGGGGTTCTCCTGCTCGAAGATGCGGCAGAGCTCGATGAGGTCTGCACGACCGCCGAGGTGAGAGGCCTCCGTGAAGTCGCCATTGGGGAAGATGTGGCAGGAGCGCAGATGGACGAAGTGGGTGCGCGAAGCGAACTTACGGGCGAGGTCCACCACGTTGTTGTAGGCACCTGCCGAGAGCGATCCGGCACAGAAGGTGAGGCCGTTGTGCTTGTTGGGCACGGCATTGAGGAACCACTGGATATCATCCTCGGTACGGACGATGCGCGGCAGGCCCAGGATCTCGATGGGGGGATCGTCGGGGTGGACGCACATGTTCATGCCATACTCCTCACAGGTGGGCATGATGGCTTCGAGGAAGTACTTCATGTTGGCACGCAGCTGGGCCTTGTCGATGCCCTTGTAGAGGTCAAGGAACTCACGGAACTTTTGGATGGGTGCCTCGTCGTTCTCGCTGAAGTTGCCGCTGACGAAGCCCTGCGTCTTGATGACGATGTTCTCTACGAGCTTGTGGTCTTTCTCGGGTGTCATGGTCTTGGCGATCTCGTCGCACTCTGCCAGCACGTTACGGCCTTCGCCCCAGCCCTCGGGGAACTTGAACTTGGCCCACTCCTCACGGGCACCTTCACGTTTGAGGATGTAGATGTCGAAGTAGGCGAACTCGGCATAGTTGAAGTAGAGGTTAGAGGCGCCGTTGGGGTTGTTGTGCGCCAGGTCGGTACGTGCCCAGTCGAGCACGGGCATGAAGTTGTAGCAGATGCAGTGGATGCCTTCTGCCGAAAGGTTGCGGAGCGACTCCTTGTAGACCTCGATCTGCTGGTCGCGGTCAGGACCGCCGTACTTGATGGTCTCTACGACTGGCAGCGACTCAACGACGCTCCATCGCATGCCATAACTTTCAATGTACTCGCGCAGGTCGCGGATCTTCTCACGGGTCCAGACCTCGCCTAAGGGTACGTCGTGAAGGGCTGTTACGATGCCTTCAACTCCAATTTGTCTTAGCTGGGCAAGGGTGATCTTGTCTTTCTTGCCAAACCATCTCCATGTTCTTTCCATAATGATTGTTATTTGAAATGAGTTTGTTTTTTAGTTTTCTTTGTCTGTTTGCCGACAATCAGGCTGCGGAAGTCGATGCGCCTGGCTCCTGACTCCTGTCTCCTGACTCCTGACTCCTGCTTGGACGCACTCTCGTTGCCATAGCGGTCTGTGGCCGTCACCGCGTAGTAGAGGGCACGGCCCTGGTGGGGCACGGTGAGCGACTGATAGCGGTAGCGGCACGCCACGAGGTTGTTGGGATCCTGGGTGTCGACGGGCCATCTGTCGGAGGCATATATATTATATAATAGGTAATTGGCACCCGAGAGGTCTCTGGCACCATACCAGGTGAGGCGGTCACTGGTCTTGCCGCGTTCTATCTGCAGGATCGTGGCAGGGGTGGGGGCGTGCTTGCCCATCCACGTCATCGGCGGGATGAGGGCTGGTGTCCGGTTGAAATCCTTCGTGAAGGTGTAGATACCCTTGATGTTGTCTGTCAGGAACTTGGAACGGAAGAAGGTGCAGCCGAGACCCTCCTGACGAAGCACGTTCATCTCACGGCGGATGATGCTGAGGTCCCAGTTGCGCTCTGTGGGATGGAGCATATAGATGGACAGTCCGGGAGCCACGATCTTGCCGTAGGCGTGTTCCTTCCAGTCGGCTAAAAAGGGATAGAACTGGTTGCCCTGGAAGTACATCATGGGGAAGATTTCGTCCATCAGTCCCTCGCGCAGCCAGCCCTGGGCATCCTGACAGACGGCGGTATAGGCGTTCCATCCGTTGCTCTTGAACCGGCTCAGGTCGTCGTATTTGCCTACTGGCGAGCACGACATCTTCACCCAGGGCTTCTCGGCCTTCACGGCACGGTGGATCTTGCGGACTATGCTGGTGATGTTGCGCCGTCCCTCCTCACGGGAGTACTTGAACTTCCACGTTTCCGGATAGCGGATATAGTCGAGGTGGATGCCGTCGATGTCGTAGCGTCGCGTCACCTCACGGCAGATGCCCGCGATATAGTCGCCCGTCTCAGGCAGTTCCGGGTTCATATAGTATTCCTCGCCGATTTTCACGATGCGCTTGGGATATTTCTTGCGGAGCTGCTGACAGCCGTAACTGTTGGTCTTGCCAATGGGGATGGTGACGATCCAGGCGTGACACTCCATGCCGCGTTTGTGACACTCATCGATGCAGAACTGCAGGGGATCGTAGCCGGGAGCCATGCCTGGCCTATTCGTGAGACAGGGTTCCCAGGGCTCGATGGCGGAGGGATAGACGGTGGTGCCACGAACACGGGCCTGGAAGAGGACGGTATTGATATTCGCCTGCTGATACTGGTCGAGGATGCGGATGAGGTCGCGCCGCTGCTGTTCCGGAGAGGTGGTCTTCGGCCAGTCCAGACCTTGGAGCGTGGTGAGCCAGACGGCCCTCACCTCATGCTTGGGAGACTGGGCAGAGACGTTCAAAGCCAGCGTAAATAGGATAAAAATTCTTATAATTGTTTTCAAAATATTCCTTAAATCTTAAATTTTGGTGCAAAGTTACTAAATAATTCACAATTTATTTGTACTTTTGCATGCAAAAATTAATTAATAATAGTTTAGAACATGATTTCATTTAGTTTGAGCCTTTTTGCGCTCGTTATTGGATACCTGCTCTACGGCCGTTTTGTGGAGCGGGTGTTTGCGCCTGACAACCGTCCGACGCCAGCCTTGGCAAAGGCCGATGGTATGGACTATGTCGTCCTTCCCAGTTGGAAGATTTTCATGATCCAATTCCTGAATATTGCGGGTACGGGTCCTATCTTCGGTGCCATCATGGGTGCGAAGTTCGGTCCTGTGGCCTATCTGTGGATTGTCTTCGGCTGTATCTTTGCCGGAGCCGTTCACGACTATCTGAGCGGCATGCTCTCCATGCGTCATGACGGGGCAGGACTGCCTGAGCTGGTCGGTAGGTATCTGGGTAAGACCATGAAGTCGGTGATGCTGGTGTTCACGGTGCTGCTGCTAATCATGGTGGGAACGGTGTTTGTGTATTCACCTGCTGAGATCCTGCACTCCATCAGTGGCGATACGATGATGTGGGTGGCCATTATCTTCGTGTATTATATCATCGCCACAATGCTGCCTATCGACAAGATCATCGGCAAGGTATATCCGCTGTTCGCCTTCTCGCTGCTGTTCATGGCTGGTGCTCTAATGGTGTGGCTGTTCTTCCATTGGCCGACGATTCCTGAGGTGTGGACACATTTCTATAATATGGGCGCTGCTACAGAGCCGGATAAGTGGAAGGATGCGATCTTCCCCGCTCTGTTTATCACGGTGGCTTGTGGTGCCATCTCCGGTTTCCACGGTACTCAGAGTCCGCTGATGGCCCGTTGCGTGAAGAGTGAGAAGATGGGTCGTCCGATTTTCTACGGTGCGATGATTACCGAGGGTGTGGTGGCGCTGATCTGGGCATCTGTCGCTTCCTGGTTCTTCTATGGCAATCCTGCACCGGGCTATGAGCTGATTGAGAAGGCTACGGCTGGTTTCCATACGTCTGCTCCTGCCGTGGTGAACCTCGTGTGCAACGACTGGTTGGGTGTGGCCGGAGCTGTCCTGGCAATGCTGGGTGTGGTGGCTGCGCCCATCACTTCTGGTGATACCGCTTTCCGTTCCGGACGTCTGATTGTGGCAGAGGGACTGAAGTTGAGCCAGCGTCCCATCATGAATCGTATGTACATCTGCATCCCGATGTTCGCCGTTTCCGTTGCCATGCTTATCTGGCAGGTGGAGAACCCTGACGGTTTCAACACCATCTGGCAGTATTTCGGATTCTCTAACCAGGCGCTGAGTGTGTTTACGCTTTGGACTATCACCGTCTATCTGGTGCGCCAGAAGAAGAACTACTGGATTTCACTGATCCCTGCTCTCTTCATGACGACGGTTTGCTCCACGTTCTTCTTTGTCTCGAAGCAGACGCTCCATCTGCCTGGAAATGTGGGATATATGCTTGGTGGTGTCTGTCTCGTAGTGGCTATCGTATGGTTCTGCGTATGGTATCGGAAGGAAGTGAAGAGGGAAGAATTGTAAAATTATAAAATTAAAAAATTGAAGAATTAAAGAATAAAATATGAGAAAACTGATGATGGCTGCCATCGGCCTGATGATGGTGACAGTGAGTGTGAACGCCCAGTATCTGAATGAGTCAGGAACGCCGTTCGAAGAAGGAAAGTTCTATGTGAATGCCTCGGCTTCGAGCGCATCGTTGGCCTATAGCAAGAGCACGGACTTCAAACTCGGTCTCAATGCCAAGGCCGGTTATCTGTTTATGGACAACCTGATGGCATTGGGCGTTGTGGAGTTTAGCGGCCAGAACAACTTCGATGTTCTTACGACGCAGATCGGTGCTGGCGCACGTTACTATTTTGAGAACTGCGGTGTCTTTTTGGGTGTGTTAGCAAAGTATGCCCATGTCAAGGCGAATGAATCCAGTTTCAGCGACTTCCGTCCTGAGATCCATGCGGGATACTGTTTCTTCTTGGGACAGCATGTCACTCTTGATCCTGAGGTCTATTATGAGCACAGCTTCAAGGACAGCGACTACTCTGGTTTCGGCCTCCGTATCGGTATCGGCATCTTTTTTTAAAGGTAAAAAGGTAAAAAAGTAAGAAGGTTAAAAGATAAAGGCTTATGTTGAGTGTAGAAGAACTCGTTGACAGACTGATTGATCTGTCGTTTGCAGAAGATATAGGTGATGGCGACCATACCACCTTGTGTTGTATCCCTGAGGACGCGATGGGCAAGTCGCATCTGCTCATTAAGGAAGACGGTATCCTGGCTGGCGTGGAGATTGCCAAGGAGGTATTCCGCCGTTTCGACCCTGAGATGAAGGTGGAGGTGCTGATGGGCGATGGCAGTCGTGTGAAGAAGGGCGACATCGCCATGATCGTCACAGGCCGTGTGCGCTCGCTGTTGCAGACGGAGCGCCTGATGCTGAACATCATGCAGCGCATGAGCGGCATTGCCACGATGACGGATAAGTACGTGCAGCGGCTGAAGGGTACTGGCACCCATGTGCTGGATACCCGTAAGACCACCCCTGGCATGCGTATGCTGGAGAAGCAGGCCGTGAAGATCGGCGGTGGCTGTAACCATCGCATCGGGCTCTTCGACATGATCCTGCTGAAGGACAACCACGTGGACTTCGCAGGTGGTATCGTGAATGCCATCGACCGTTGCCACAAGTATCTGGACGAGAAGGGGCTGAAGCTGAAGATTGAGATTGAGGTGCGTTCGTTCGACGAACTGAATCAGGTGCTGGAGCATGGTGGCGTGGATCGTATCATGCTGGATAACTTCAGTGTGCCCGATACGAAGAAGGCTGTGGATCTCATTGCTCACCGTTATGAGACGGAGTCGAGTGGGGGCATCACCTTTGATACCATCCGTGACTATGCCGAGCAGGGTGTAGACTTCGTCAGCGTCGGAGCCCTGACACACTCCGTGAAAGGTCTCGACATGAGCTTTAAAGCCTGCGAATAATGAATTAAAGAATAAGAAACGAATTCCCATAATTGACCATAATTATTAAGGAAATTACGAGTCATTATGGGAATTAGTTTGAAAGAAAAAATGATATGAAGAAGATACTATTTATACTTTTCACTTTTCATTTCTCATTTCTCACTTCTTTTGCCTGCACAAACTTCATCGTGGGCAAGAAGGCCAGCGCTGACGGTTCTGTGTTTGTGACTTATAATGCTGATAGTTATGGTGCTTTTATGCCGCTGTATCACTATCCGGCAGCCAAGCATCAGGCTGGCGAGATGCGCAAGGTCTTTGAGTGGGACACCAACAAGTATCTGGGTGAGATTCCTGAGGCCGCAGAGACGTGGAATGTCATCGGCAACTCCAACGAGTGGCAGGTGACCATTGGCGAGACAACCTTTGGAGGCCGTGAGGAGATGGCCGATTCTACAGGTATCATCGACTACGGTTCACTTATCTATATCGCCCTTCAGCGTTCCAAGACGGCCCGTGAGGCCCTGCAGGTGATGACTTCGCTCGTCGCAGAATACGGCTATTGCTCTGAGGGTGAGACGTTCTCCGTCGCAGATAAGGACGAGGCGTGGATGCTGGAGATGATGGGTTGTGGGCCGGATCGTACGAAGGAACAGGGACGTACCGTCTGGGTGGCAGTCCGTATTCCCGACGATGCCATCGCTGCCCACGCCAACCAGAGCCGTATCACGAAGTTCCTTGACGGCCGCTATGTGCAGGTGAAGATGAAAGATCTTCTCAATCCTAAAGTTATGGCAAAAGCTGAGCGCAATGCTCAGAAACTCAACGCCAAAAGCATCGTCGTCTTCTCTGACAATGTTGTGAGCTATGCCCGCACGATGGGTTGGTTTGAGGGTAAGGACGCAGACTTCTCTTATAACGCTGCCTATGCCAAGCCCGATTTCTCAGGCCGTCGTTACTGTGAGGCTCGTGTGTGGAGCTTCTTCAACCGCTTTGCAGATGACTTCTCTGAGTATGTGCCCTACGCTGCCGGCATCGAGAAGGACGCCAAGGAGATGCCCCTCTGGATCATCCCCAATAAGAAAGTCACTTTAGAGGATTTGCGTGCTGCCATGCGCGACCACTATGAGGGTACGCCTTTTGCCCTCGACCAGAAGGGCGACATCGGCGGTGGTATCTTCCAGATGCCTTACCGTCCGTCACCGCTGTCCTTCAAGGTTGACGATGTGGAATACTTCAACGAGCGCCCCATCTCCACCCAGCAGACGGCCTGGTCGTTCATTTCCCAGATGCGCTCGTCGCTGCCCCGTGAGATTGGAGCCTGCTTCTGGTTTGGCAACGATGACGGTAATATGGTGGCTTATACGCCGATGTATAGCTGTATCACCCGTGTGCCGAAGTGCTTCTCCGGCGAGGGTGCTGACGATGTGACATTCTCGATGGACAATGCATTCTGGGTGTGCAACTGGGTCAGCAATATGGTCTATCCGCGATACTCCATGATGTTCCCCTCGCTGAAAGAGGTTCGCGACTCGCTCGATGCCTCTTACGACCAGCTCCAGCCGGAGATTGAGGCAAGGGCGCTGGCGCTGCCTACTGCTGAGGAACGCATCAAACTGTTGACGGACTACAGCTGCAAGAAGGGCGACGAGATGATTGCCCGCTGGCAGCAGCTCGCCTTTTTCCTCATCGTGAAGTACAACGACATCGTCGTGAAGCCCACAGACGAACAGGGCCGATTCCTCCGCAACAAGTACGGTGGAGGTGCGAAGGTCGTGCGTCCAGGTTTCCCCGATGCCTACGCCCGTGAGCTTCTGAATCAGACAGGCACCAAGTACCTCGTTCCCAAGGAGGAGAAGAAGTAGTGTGCTTGAAAGAGCAGAATGAATAGCATCCATCACAGCGAGGAAGCCATCCTGCTGACATTGCAGGAGCATGGCTGTCTCATCACGCGAGAGTTGCGTGCCTTTGTTCCCGCACGCCGCAGGAATCCTTCGACCGTCTCTTCGCCCACTTCAAGACCCTCCTCCCCAAAGCCACAGACAAGCAAATCCTCAAGCTGATCTAAGTCCTCAGGCTAAATAATAAAGGATAAGTACCTCGTCTCTGCGACAGTTATGGCAAAGTGCGCCTTATCTGTCGCAGAAATCATATATCCGCCGCATATAACTGAGACGAAAAACAGAGATTTTGTTGTTTCTTGCTCCAAAACGTCATAACTTTGCATCATAAAATTTAAACAACGAAAGTATTAACATTTAAAAATTAGAAGTTATGGCAAAAGTAAAATCATTGGTAAAGCAGGTGCTCATGAGCATCGTTACCGTAGTCCGTTTCACAATGAAACAGTTGGAACCATTCAACCGCGTAGCAAGTATCGGTGGTGGACTTATAGGGTATAATTACTGTCCCCACTGAGGCATCGGTTCAAGGGCGCAATGGAGCCAGCCCCCATTGCGCCCCCAAGTACCTCTTCCCCAAGGAAGAGAAGTAACCATTTCCCCTCCTCATTATAAATAATTCCCGAAATGCTTGCACGTTTCGGGAAATATTCGTATATTTGCGCCGTAAAACCATAATGTGTATGCAAGTAGATACGATGAATGAATCGCAAATGATGATACTTGAGTCGTTTGCAGGGGCACAGGACGAGCAGGAATTGAATGCTCTGATGGATGTGCTCAGAAATTTCTATGCCAACAGGCTTGAGTCTGAGATGCAGCGTCTTTGGGATGACGGCACGCTCAATCAGGAGAGGCTCGATCAGCTGCGTGGCGAGCACCTCCGTACAACATATCGCAAATAGAGATGATGATGGAACGTCCGAAGATCATACTCGATACTAACTGCCTGTTACAGATACTAGGAGCAAAGAGTTGTTACCATTTTCTGTTCACAGAGTTACTGGCGGAGAGGTACATATTATGTGTCTCTACTGAAATCCTTTTCGAGTATGAGGAAATACTGCGTCAAAAAGCATCACCAACGGCTGCTGACCTGTTTATGAAGGTCATTGCACGCTCCCGGAACGTTGTTCGCAAAGACCCCTATTTCCGTCTTGGACTGATTAAGCAAGATGCTGATGATAACAAATTTGTAGATTGCGCTTTCGTATGTCAGGCAGATTTCATCGTCACTGATGACGTTCATTTTAATGATGCAGCCAATTCTCCATTTCCACTTTTCCGAGTCATGGGACTGGACGAGTTCGCTAAGAGAATGAATGAATAATGTGTAACTTTAAAAAACAAATCGCTTATGGTAACATAGCAAAGACAAAGAAAAGAAATATACGTTGAAGCGTCCGCTGAATCTTGCTTTCTAAAATTCGCCAAAATTAAGGCGACCCTTCGGGGGATGGCAGCTGTAGTCCTTATACGACAGCCAGGGGAAGAACAGACGCTCGATGAAGGCCCTAAGCTGTGCCGTAATCTGGAAGAAATACATGGGCGAGGCAAACACGATTCCGTCAGCGTAAGCTGTTTCACGAAGCGGCTCTGTGAAGTCATCCTTACGTGCGCAGACATCAAGATACTTCGAGTTCTTCAGCTTACAGGCCAGACACGACACGCAGCCCTTGCAGTTCATGTCATAGACACGGACAGTCTTTACTTCGATTTCTTCATTCACGCTCTTCGCTCCATTGGCAAAAGCCTCAATCATTGCAGCCGTGTTCATATTCTTACGTGGGCTGCCGTCGATAATCATAATCTTCTTCATACCTGTATTTGTTTTCTTGGGTGCAAAGGTACGACGATTTTGCTTCGAATCAAAGTCCTAAGCGAAACAAAACATGTCCAAAACGAAACAAATTCAATTTATTATTCGTATCTTTGCCCCCAATATGTACACATTGACAGATTTAATGGGGCAGGATGCCCAAGAATTATGGCAAGGCAAGGTGGCTTGTCAGATAGTGAACCGCAGTCATATACAAGTCGGGGAATTTCTCGACGGTGTGTCAGTTTTTTCGTTTCTGATGATTGTCAGGGGTACGCTTTCCGTAGATTATTGCGGCAGACGTATCGACTTAGAGCAGGGCGACCTGCATACCTACGCTCCAGGCATGCCTACCACGATGCTCGAAGTTAACGATGACTACGAGGCGTTTTTGCTGTACATCGACGAGCAGACCGTCTATGAAACGCCAGCCCTGCAGCATATCATCCGCGCAGCCTACTTCCCTGTGGCCGAGATGGGACAGCCTAAACTGACGCTTACGGGTACGCAGGTCATGCAGCTGACGACACTTTTCACCATGCTCCGAAGCCACATCCTTGAACCTTCATCCTTCCAGCAGGAGGCCATCCTCGCCCTCTGCCAGCTTATCAGCGTGAACATTCTAGAGATACAAGACCAGCAGGTGGAAAACCATCATTTCACCACCCGTGCCGAAGAGGTGTTCAAAGCTTTCCTGCGTCTCGTTCCGCAGCACTTCATGGAGCATCGTGAGTTGTCTTTCTACGCTGACCTTCTGAACATCACCACTACCTACCTTTCGCGTATCGTCCGTCAGATGAGCGGTCGCACCGTGCAGGATTTCCTTGCATCGGCTCTTGTCTCAGAAGCCGCCATCCGACTGAAGACCACGAATCGAAGCATCACCCAACTGGCCGACGATTTCCACTTCTCCGACCAAGCAGCCTTCACCAAGTTCTTCACCCGCATGAAGGGCATATCGCCTAAAAAATTCAGAAAAGGGAAATAAACAAAGGGCTGCGCCAGCATTGTGACACAACCCAAAAAATTGTTTGAAAGAGGATGGTTTACAGTTACTTCACCCAATCCTCCAATTCCTTCTTCGATGCACGATTCAGGAGTTTCCCTTCCTTCCAAAAGACATCAGGATAAGTGGCTTTCAGGTCTTCGCAGGCTTTCTTGATGCTGCTTCCGCCAGAGGTGGCGAAGGGGATGACGGTCTTTCCTTTGAAGTCGTATGCCTCCATGAAGGTATTGATGATCGTGGGGCAGGTGTACCACCAGATGGGGAAACCGACGTAGATGATATCATAGTCCTGCATGTTCTTGAGTTTGTCCGTGATGGCAGGACGCGATGACTTGTCCTGCATCTCCACCGACGAACGGCTCTGCTTGTTGTGCCAGTCGAGGTCGGCATCCGTGTAGGGCTGTGCTGGCTTGATTTCGTGCAACGTTCCGCCCGTCACTTCTGCCAACTGCTGGGCCACACCTTTTGTCACGCCCGATGCTGAGAAATAGGCTACTAATACTTTCTTCATTTCCTTATTCTCCTTTTTTTGTGAGCAGGCACTCAGGCTCATTGTCAGGAGTGCCACTAACATCATTACTATCTTCTTCATGTCCTTTCGTTTATACGCTCTTTCCTAATTCGTATGCTTCCTGTAGTTTGGCATTTCCATCGATTTCGCGTGCATCATTTACACCACCGCAGAAGAGAGTGCCAGCCAGATGACTCTTTGGATAGCAGTCAATCCAACCAGTTAGACCAGCCTCGGCCCTCTTTGGCGTTTGTTCTTCATCCTCGGCTGCCGTTGTCAGCAGATAGACATCACGGAACTGATAATCCAGTTCATACATAGCGTTCATGCGGTCTATGAGTGTCTTCATCTGTCCACTCATCTCGTAATAGTAGATGGGAGTAGCCCAGCAGATGACGTCGGCCTGAAGCACTTTCGTCATGATGTCGTTCACGTCATCGTTGATGACACAGCGCCCCAGTTTCTGACAAGCCAAACAGCCCTTACAGAACTGGATATTCTTGCCTGCAAGTGAGATCTTCTCTACATCGTTTCCAGCAGCCTTGGCACCTTCCACGAACTGGTCAGCGAGCATATCGCTGTTTGAACCATTGCGAAGACTCGTAGATATTATAATTACTCTTTTCATCTTTGTTTGTTTTATGCTGTTAATCTATATTCATTCGGAGTCATGCCGGTCTTGGCCTTAAACAGACGGGTGAAATGCTGGGGATACTCGAAGCCGAGCTGGTAGGCAATCTCGCTAATGGGCAGTTTTGTTTCAAGCAGAAGCTGCTTCGACCGATCGATGACGGCATCCTGGATGTGATGCTGACAGGTGATGCCCGTCTCCTTGCTGATGAGGTCACCAAAGTAGTTGGGCGATAGACAGGCTTTGTCGGCAAAGTAGGCTACCGATGGCAGACCGTTTCGCTCTGGATGACCGTTCTCGAAGTATTCCTTCAGCTGTTTCTGGAATACAAGGAATACCTCGCTGTTCACCTTATGTCGCGTGATGAACTGGCGGTCGTAGTATCGCATGCAGTAATCTAGGAGCAGGCCGATGGCATCGGTGATGAGCGTCTGTGAGTGGCGGTCGATGGGGTGCTGCAATTCCTCTTCGATTCTGTCGAACAGTTCCACCACCATGTGCTGCTCGCGCTCCGAGAGGTGCAGGGCCTCGCGCTGGTCGTAGTCGAAGAACGTGTAGTCGTTGATGCGACGGGCTAGTTGCGTGCCGTAGAGCAGATCGGGATGGAACAGTAGTCCGCGCGAGGGCGGTATGGGTCGGCTCTCGTCCCATTCCACCTCGACCACCTGTCCGGGTTTGAAGCTCACCACGGTGCCCTCCTGATAGTCGTATTTCTCGCGTCCGTAACGTATCGAGCAGCCGTCGCCCTGCTTCAGGAACAGCGCATACAGTCCATAGTTCAGCCGCGAGTGGTTCAGGTCACTGGCCATCGGATTGGGATGGTTCGCTACCGTCACTAACGGGTGCAGTGTCTCCCATCCGTACAGTTTGTTGTACGCATCAACGCTGTCTATCTGGATGATTCTTTCTGCCATATTATTTCAGATTTGCCTTATAGAACTCCTCCAGTTTGTCGAAAGGAATATAGCTTTTCTCGCCGCCGTCGTAGAGGTCGCAGTGGGTGGCACCGGGGACGATGTAGAGTTGCTTGTTTCCGCGAGTGACGACGAACGGCTCGGCGAGAGGCTTGTTCAGCGGCTGCAGGTTCGCGTCCTGACCTTGCAAATCGACCTTCGCACCGGTCATGTTTTCGTAGGCGGTGATGCCGAAATAGCGGCTGTGGGCCTTCTCGCCGTGAAGAATCATGACGGCATTGTCAATCTCGTTGGTGAACTTTAGGAAACCGGCATTGAGCCACGGCAGGATGGATGTCTTGTTCCAGCCCTCGTTGGAATTGAGGCTGCGCTCGTGGTAGCCGCGCGGGGTCTTGTAGTAGGCATGGTACTGCTGAACGAACCACGGCATGTTGGTCGTATCTTCCACCACGCCGCCTGCACGCTCGTAGGAGCCGCCCCGGTAGTCCTTCAGCCGCTGCTCGGCCAGGGCTTTGCGCATCTCGTCACGCGCCTCTTTGCTGTCGCCCTCGTCGTTGTAGCCGTTCTGCGACACGCGGCTCATGTCGTACATCGTCGTTGCCACGGTGGCTTTGATACGCGGATCGAGCGCCGCTGCGTTGAGGGCTATGCCTCCCCATCCACACACGCCGAGGATACCCACGCGATCAGGGTTCACATCATCGCGCGTCATGAGGTAATCCACCGCCGCAGAGAAATCCTCCGTGTTGATGTCGGGAGAAGATACATAGCGAGGTTCGCCACCCGACTCACCGGTATAGGACGGGTCGAAGGCGATAGTCAGGAATCCGTGCTCGGCCAGCGTCTGTGCATAGAGACCGCTCGACTGTTCCTTCACGGCGCCGAAGGGACCAGAGACGGCGATAGCAGCCAACTTCCCCTCTGCATTCTTCGGTGTGTACATGTCGGCAGCCAATTCGATGCCGAAGCGGTTCTTGAAGGTCACTTTCTCGTGAGTCACCTTGTCACTCTGCGGGAACACCTTGTCCCACTCCTGAGTCAATTGCAATGTTGTATTCATATCTTCGTTTGTAGTTTGTTTGTTCTCGTTGCAGGCCGTGAGCGTCAAGCCCATCAGCACTGCGGCAAATACTGACTTTCTCATAAAATTACTTTTTTACCATTTCTAATGAATATGCCTTTGCTTGGATTCTCTACTCGCTGACCATTCAGCGAATAGTACGCTCCGCTTTCTGCATTGGAGCGGACATTGCTGATACCTGTTGCATTGTTCAGCGACAGCGTGACCCTGATGTTGCTTTCGCCTGCTTTGAGGTACGTGCGCAGTTCGCTCTCCGACAGTCCGTCAATCTTGCCCAAACGGGTGTAGCTCCACGAGTTCGTGCCGTAGAAGATGCAGATATTCGAACCGTTGTACAGGATGACGTCACCCGGTTGTGCGTTAATCTGCTCGTTGCTTGTGGGCAGCGAGAAGCCCAGTGCTCCCCAAATCTCAAAGTCTCCGCTGCTGTTCAGCGTCACGGTTACCGCTCCGTCTTTCAGTCTCTCCACAAGTGCCTGAGTGGCGGCATTGTCAACAAGCGTAGCCGGTTGCGTCACGCCGCCAATAGTGATATACATTTTATCCATAGTAGTTTGTTTTTCTGCGAAGTTCAGCGTTGGCAGCCAGTTCTGAATTAGCGAGGCGCGGTTCCCGTGGTTACTTGCATTGATCCAAAGGGCATCGCCCATCCAAGTGACGTTCTTCACAAGTCGTTCTGCATCGGCCACCACACCGCTGATACCGCTCGAAGCACTCGACACAATCAGCGCCACGTGCTTACCCGCCATCTGCGCACCATAATTAAATAGGTACGTCTGCATGATGGCTGCCATCTGGCTCCACCATAGTGGTGTGACGATGATGATGTTCTGATACTGCGAGAGGTCGGTAATGCTTACAGGGTCGATAGCCGGATAACTCGCCGCATCGTTGGGCGCAGCCTTGATAGCGTTCAGCAGCGCCGTGCCGATGGCATAGCCGTTTGCCTCGTACTTCTGCGTCTTGTTCGCAGGTTCAATCCGCATCACGTCAGCCTGTATTTGGCTCGTCAGAGAGGTCACTATCTCGTGACACTTGTTCGTGTAACTATAGTACACCACCAGCGTCTTGCCTGTCTCCTGTACGGTGGCGGCCTTCACCTCGTCGTCCTTCGTGCAGCACACCATCAGGAGCGACATCAAAATCAATGCAAAATTCTTCATATTCATTACGTTTTGAAATCTGCTGCAAAGGTACGCACTATTTTCTATACACCGACTACCCAAATCTTGGAAAGAATTACCAGAATTACGGAATCTGCTATTATCTATTGTAGTTTGTCGTATATCTCATCAGTCACAGGCTCTAGCCACTCATGGCTTGCGCCCTCTTTTACGTCTTTATGATACGTCAGATGCTGGAACCATGAGTCTTTGGCGGCACCGTGCCAGTGTTTTACTTCTGCAGGGATGGCGATGACGGTGCCGGGAGTCATTTCTACAGGCTCCTTGCCCCATTCCTGATACCAGCCGCGACCGGCGACGCAGATGAGCACTTGTACCTGCTTGTGGTGAATATGCCAGTTATTGCGGCAGCAAGGCTCGAAGGTGACGTTCATCACACCACCACCGACATCTGCCAGATAGCTCTGACCAATGAAATACTTACCA
>JAEEGK010006890.1_pt1 | contig 27203 bp, 21 predicted proteins | sample 8958771 | NCBI WGS metagenome assembly JAEEGK01 (sample SAMN16246547, study PRJNA631951) | gut metagenome | biome: gut microbiome; feature: rumen; material: SC-attached | host: Bos | place: Iran: Karaj | collected 2018-10 | reverse complement strand
CGTCTCTCACATGAATGTTAAGACGGAAAGGAGAACTTCCGTCAGTAACACAATTCATGAGAGCAGGTGAGTTTTCAGGATAAAAAGGACATGGACATTTCTTTTCACCTGTCCAGATGCTTGATGTTGGAATCAAGTCTGATAAGTTAAGAGTGTTAATGAGAGGTCTGCGGATATTGGCAATACCATTACATGGCAGAGAACCGAAATAGGCCTCCATGTTATTGATTGACTCAATACGTGAGGTGAAACCAAGCTTTTCTATCTCTTTTGCAATGAGCCTTGCATTATCAGCAAGCTTGTTTTTGTCTTCGTCCATCAGGACAACAACAGATGTGTAGTACCCAGCTCCGACCAGACCTGAGTTGATTTCAGCGAGAAATTCGTCAGCGTCTTCTTCCATAGCGAGAGCGTCCTGATCCACGTTACGAGTTTCTCTATCAAGTATCTGGTCAAGCATACCTCTGACCTTTTGTCTCCATTTCTTCTGATACTTCTTAATTTCTGAAACGGCCACATGCTGGTCAAGGAAGATGAAGCGAGTGTTCCAGCGACATGAGCAGGAGATCTTGGATAATGAGTTGAGAATACCTGTATGTGATTCTAATGCGAGTCCGTCAATGGCCACGCACTGAATGAATTTGTTGTCGATTTTAGGGATTACGCCAGAAAAGAAATCTTTACAGCCTACCAGATGGTCAAGATAAATAGCATTTTTAGGGAGACGGATGTTCACGTCATCGCCAGTAATTGTCTTATGCAGATAAGTTAGCTGGGCATCAAAGACAGTTTCAGAGCCGTCCTCATTAGAAACGGTGTAGGATTTTAATCTGGTTAACTTAACACTAAGCCCGAGGAGAGATTCAATAGATGTAATCTGTGCCTTAAACTGGTCGACTATCCTTTGACTGAATTCTTTTTCAGTCATCTTTTTGCCGTTATCCTTGAACATCAGTTTCTGAATTTTCTGCTGGGCAAGAAGAGGCGGTAAGTAGGTTAATGTGAGATAAAATGTTGATTCATACATCTTATCCAAGTCATTGAAATAGCGTCTTCTTTCCTCGTCAATGGCTCTGGTAATTTCATCAGGGAAGTGACTTTCAGATGGCTTTGAGTAGCTTTCTACCTTTTCACGCAGAGAATCAATATGAAGCACCCATCCATCACCTAATTTAGCGAGAATCTGATTTAACTGAACTGCCAGACGATCCTTTTCGTCAGCGGTGCTGGAGTCAGCATCAGGGCATGTATATTTCCAAGTTACTGCCAATGCTCCTGATTTACAGAGCATAAGACCGTCTTCAAGTAGTGAAGCATAGTCCAGAAGGTCGGCAAAGCCTTTGCTGGTGGAACGGTGAGCTGACAGTCTTTGAGAGCTTGAAGCTGAGTGAATAAGACTTGCAAGAACAAAAATCATCAACACCCCTAAAAGTGCGAATGTCAGAGTTAGATATAACATGTGTTTTTATCTTATTATTTTTGAAGTAAGCCAGTGTCGGCAAACGGTGTGCCTTTTGCGTGGTAAACAGACTGATATTTGATGTGTCTCAGGTACACATCTCTCATTCTCGGATCTGCTTTAGTCATCAGTCTTGTCAGAAACAGTACTGAAAACCATAAAACCACGCCAAAGAAAAAAGCGATTGATGTCTGGAGAACAAAGACGCAGGCAACAGTCACAACTCCTGATACCATGATCAACTCTCTGTCTCCGCCAAGGAATGTGTTTGTACGAATACATGAACGATGAATAGTTGAGTTCATAGCTGTTGCCTCGCCTTAAGAATTAAGAGTTAATTACAATTGTGTGGTTATCGGTTAAATCAATCGTCTGAACGTAGGCTATAGTTGCACCTTTTGATTTGAGTTCACCGCCCATAACATTGGTAATGAATGAGTTACCGCAGAGAATGAGAGAGATAGCCAGTACAAGGTAGATTAACTGCTTCAAGAATCCTGAGATTTCACCACCGAAAACGAGCATTGCCCCAGCGGCTATGAGGCCGATAAGGGAGATACCAGTTGCGACCGGACCCGTCAGAGAATCCTGAATATTGCTGATACCTGTGTACCATGGCATTGTTGTTTTTGCGAGGGCAGAGTCACAGAATACGATTGATGCAATAGCACATACGATCAGTAAAAGATTGTTTTTAATAAAGTTCATTTAATTTTCCTTTTATATAAAAGTCTTAAGAGATTTCTCTTGTTACATACTTGCCTGCTGAAAAGCCTTCAACAGTCAGTATCTGGTTAATGCGTCTTCCGTGTTCGTGTCTTGCGATATGCACAATTACATGCACGGAGGAAGCAATTAAAGGTTCAATTGGTTTAGGATAATCAGCGTTCATGCTTATCAGCATGGCAATACGCTCTAACGCTTGGTCACAGTTGTTTGCGTGAACTGTTGCACAGCCTCCAGAGTGGCCAGTGTTCCATGCCATAAGTAGGTCTAAAGCTTCTTTTCCTCTGACTTCACCGACAAGAATTCTGTCAGGTCTCATTCTGAGTGTTGTTTTCAGGAGATCCGTCATGGTGACGTTTGGAGATGTATGGAATTGAACGTAGTTTTCAGCAGAGCATTGAATTTCGCCTGTGTCTTCTATAATGACTACTCTTTCCAGAGGAAAGTTATCAGTCATTTTAGAAATGATTGCATTTACGAGGGTGGTCTTACCAGATCCTGTACCACCGACAACGAGAATGTTTTTATGAGAATTTACAGCATCAATAATGATGTCTTTCTGGCGTTCTGTCATCGTTCCAGCTTCTACATACTGGTCAAGAGTAAAGATAGATACGGCCTTCTTTCTTATAGTAAAGGAGGGATTAGGGACGCATGGAAAAACCTGACCAGCGAAGCGAGAACTGTCTAATGGGAACTCGCATTCAAGGATGGGATTCTGTTCGTTGACGATTTTGCCGTGGAATCCTGCCACGGTCTGCATAATTGCATTGGCTGAATTAGGTGAAAGCTGGAAAACCTTCCTCATGGGTGAGCCTAGCTGTTCGAGCCAGACCCAGCCATCAGGGTTTAGCATGATCTCAATTGTTTTTGGGTCATTCAAGATACTAAGAAGCTTTGAACCACATTGACGTTCAAGTTTCTCAAGTGTTCTAGTTATAACGAGATTATCTGATAAGGATGCCATACAATACACCATACATTAAAAATATATAGTGTATTATATATAATATGAAATTAAATAAAAACATATTTTTTACAATATATTAACCTTTTTTCTCAGATAGGCTATTTTGGCGGTTTTTTCACGAGAAGTTGCCTTATTTCATGCAGGTTTTGAAGTATTACTAAATCATTTTGAATTAAAGTGCTGATAGCAGAACTAGACACGTCAGACGCTCTTTCTTTTTTGGCTGAATTTTTAGTTTTAGATGGTTCGTCCTGTTTTACAGAATCAGAGTCGGAGGCTTCTGAGGACAGTTGCAGGTTAGTTGTATACTCGTAACCATCCGCACATCCGAGTTGGCGGTATTCAGGGTCATCAAGCAGAACGGATAGCGGAACTTCAAGATGAACTGAAATAAGCGTCATCATTTCCAGAGTCGGATTGGACTTGCCATGAATAACATTAAATAAGTGTGCTCTGGTTACACCAGTGCGTTTTGCTAATTCAGCAAGAGATATCTTGTTGTCTTTAAGTCTTTTTGTGACGGTCTGACAGAAATATTCTGAATACATAAGGTTAGATCCGATTAAAGATTGACTAAAAATTCACAATATTGTAACATGATTGTGTTCTTACGCCAAAATAGTAAGTTTGTAAGTGTTTTAGATTGTTATATGTAGTAAGTAAGGTTAGCTGGTGTAAGATAGAAAAAGCACAACGATTAAATTCCCAAGATGTTGGATCAGTGGATGAGTTTGTTGGTCGAGGGTGGTTGTGTAGCTCTAAACGGGGAAATACGGCTGAAGAGCAACGTGTTATCCAGTTTTCAAGATTGATTCAAACTAACCAAGAGAGGTTTAGTTATGAAACTTGCATTAGCGCTTTCGGAGAGAGCGGATTTACAGAAAAAAATAGCGGAGCTTTCTGAGCGCCTTAACAACAATGCCAAGGTGCAGGAGGGCGAGGATCCGGCTGAAGATCCCTGCGAGCTTATGAAGGAACTGGACAGTTCTTTGATAAAGCTGGAGAATCTCATTTACCGGATCAACAATACCAACAGTCTCACCAAAAGCGGTGATGTCACTATCACCCAGCTTATAGCCAAACGGGACTGTCTCAAAGAACGGCTTCGCGTCATGCGGAATTTTCTGAATACCTGCAGTCAGTCGGTAAGCCGTTATTCCAAGACCGAGATCCGTATCCGGAGTACCGTAAAGGTTTCCGAACTTCAGAAAGAGGTTGATGCCTATGCGAAGCAGCTCAGGGAAACCGATGAAAAGATTCAGGAGATGAACTGGACGACGGAGCTTATCTGAAGAATGATCTGGTAGTCTGATCGGGCGGGTATGATCTCTGCGGTTGAGAATGAATCGCATTATGGCGTATGCTGAGGCGCATACTGGAGGTTCGAATCCTCCGTTTTACAAATCATGCCTCCTAATGTTACATTTGTAAAACGCACTTTTCATGCTTACTACCATAGTACCGACGGTCAGGCGAGGGCGGGTACGGGGTTTTTTTCTTTAAGTTTCTAAATAATCATATAAATAAGTATATATATTCAGGAAATGTCTATGGAGAACATACAGTCTGTTACTGCAGTTAATCCTGAAAAAATTACTGTGCCGGATTCCCTGAAGCGGGGTTTTATAAAATCTCTCTGTCTTTTTGAAGGAATCTGTCTGACTGATACCCAGGCGGAAGGACTTCTGAATAAAGATGATTCCATAATGGCATCATTTTCAGATGATGATGCTCTTATTGTCAGAAATGTAACTGACTCATTTGCATTTCTGGATTCAACCGGTATTGCCGGGACCACTGTTGATTTAAATCTTTTCATAAAACTTAATGCCATACTGGCAAGAGAGCAGGCACTCTACACCGGCTGTCTGAGAAACGGCTTATGTTCCATTCCCTGTATCGGTGTAGTTCCGGTTCCCGACACGCAAAACATTCAGGAAGAGATTGACAGACTGAACGGTATTACCCCTGATAACTATAGGACCTGTGTTTCATCGTGTTTCTGCAACCTTGCGAGAATGCAGCCTTTCTGGGACGGTAATAAAAGAACTGCATTTTTTTTATGCAATATCCGGCTGATGAAGAATCATCTGGATTTATTGATGCTGACAGAAGATATTTATGGTGATTTTGAAAGGCATCTTACTGCTTTTTATACCGGAAAAAACAATCTGATTATCGATTTTCTGGCGGAAAAATGCTTTGTGAAAATGCCCGGGGCATAACCCCAGGCTAATGATATCCGCATGAAAGCCCACGGATATCAGTGTATATCCGGAAAATCTATCTCTTTAACAGAAGTTACAGTTCTCGCAGAGCGGATGACTCAGATTTCCGGATGGTATTCCTTGCTTCCTTCAATGATACTGTAGCTCGAACCTGTAGTTTTTGTTTTTATGCTGTAGAATGAATGCACTGTCGGAGCCGGGCAGCTGTCAGACATATTTACATCGCATGAAGGTCTTAGTTCGACTTTATTCTGATCCTTTACGGTTTTATAAAGTATCTGTCCGTCAATAAAGGCTACAGTGAAAATTGCTATAGCGAGGGAGATAATAAAATAGACCATATCAATTCTATCCCCGACAGCTTTGAGAATAAAAAAGCCGCCGCAAAGAAGAAACAGCACCCCGAAAATTGTCGAGTTCAGATTTCTGGAAAAAAGGTATTTAGGAAAAACATAACATACCAGCAGTCCGTACAGGAATGACACTAAACAGACTCCTTTTATACTGTCTTTGGCTTTGACAAATGAATCCCAGGTGCTTACCCAGGCCAAAAAGCATCCCAGCATCCATAATGACGTACCGATACAGGTAGAGAATTTGGGCCAGCTTATCGGAAATTTAGCTACCTGGAGGCCAGTCTGACCGTTCATGGAAAACGGGAAAGTTTTGTTTTTCCAGACAATATCCATATTCCATATAGGCATCAGAGCGTAGGAAATTTTATCCGGTTTGATATGATAATCCCGGCTGGTTATTTTGTAATACTTGTGATGTGATGCATCGGAAAGAAAACGATCCATGGATTCTCTGGCCCTTGCTTTAACCCTGGTGATGCATTCGTCGGAATTCACATTATATATTTTAGCGTCAAGACCTGAGAGGTAGGCAAAATTAAACTTGACGCCATCGCTTAGAAAGAATGGTTCCAGTCTCTGGGATACCCGGTCATCAACTTCTATGGAACCGTCCTGAGGAATATTATAAAACTCTACTTTTGCTTCAGAAGATCCTTCAAAAATTTCGTGTTTATGGTTGTTTTTACCAGACTTTCTTACATCCTCAACCTGATATGTGGCAGATCCTTCGACTGTCAGATCGTAAAGCCAGAAGGGTATGTACCAGGCTTTAACCTTCTCAAGTTTTGCCCCAGTAATAAAGTCATCAGGAACAAACAGTCTTTGTTTGCATTGCTCCTTATAGCTATTGATGAAATCCTGTCTGTCCTTGGTAAAAGGAACAATCATATCAGGGACTCTTTGTGATTTATACTTGTCGGTAAATACTATGGCGTTGCCGCAGAACGGACAGACACCGGTAGCGGAAACGGCTCCCGGTGTCAGCTGTCCGCCGCATGAGGAACAGATATATGTCCGGTTCATATCCTCTGCATCGAAGAATTCATCAGAACTGTCAACTCTGGCACCTTCAGAAAAAGAACCGGCATTGTTTTTTTTCTTTTTTTGTACAATGTCATCGTACTCACTTATTGAAAGAACAGTATCACATGATGCACATTTGAGTGCTCCGGCCCTGATGTCGTAAATCATATTTGATGAACAGTTGGGACATCTGGCAAGATCTGAATGTTCCATGGGGGCTCCTTTGCGTATAAATTTAATATCCGGTAATATGCCGGTATACCTTATTATTTTTTTTAGATAATGCTTATTCTGAATTGAATTTTACAGAAAACGGCGTTTGATAAATGTGATATTAACGTATTTTATGCCTGATACCCGTATAGAAATGCTGAAAAACAGCGGAAATTCCTTTCAGCACTGGGGCAGTACCTGAAAAATAATAACGGAAGCTTATGTTCCTGTTCCCCGTATTGACGGGCTTCCTGTTCGTGGTATTAAGCACATTCAGATAGAGATTAACATACTGAATGTTATTCTCTATGGATTTTTAGCATGCATTTTCAATTCTGCTGTAATGCCGCCTTTCTGAGCGGCAGTAAAAGAACTGTGTTTTTTTAGGCAATATCCCGATGTGCTGTGAAAATGCCCGGAGCGCATGATAAGCCTGCGCTGATAATTTCATAATGAAGTCAGTCAGTAAAGATATCAGGAAAGGCTTATTTTTTAACAGGTATTGTAATTCTCACAGACCTGATAATTTAATCCGGATGATATTCCTTGCCGTATCTCATAATAGGGGTGCTGCTCCTTGTGACTTCTGACTTTATTTGTTTGAATGAAAGAGAGGTCGGGTCTTCATATTTATCTGGAGATATGTAGGTATCGCCTGAAGCTCTGAGCTCGATTTTATTCTGTTCCTTTACCTGCTCATAAAGTACCAGTATACACATAGGGGTTATAATCACAAGATCTATAAAGACAGATAGACGAAAAAAAGCTTTACCCATAGGATTTCCGTCGGATTTGAAAATTAAAAAGCAGCCGAATAGAAAAAAAAGAACCCCGAATATTTTTGTGTTCTTAAGACTGTTAAAAAGAAGTCTGGGAAAAAACAAACATACCGCCACTCCGTAAAAGACAGATACCGCAATCATCGATTTTATACCGGTATCAACATCTGAAAAAATATCATGGCTGATGACCCAGAACATAAAACATCCCAGCATCCAGAGTGATGTACCGACACAGGTAAATAACTGCCCCCAGCTTATCGGAAATCTGGTTACCAGCCTGCCTGTCTGACCGTTCATAGAAAACGGAAATTTCTCGTTTTTCCAGACAATATCCATATTCCATATAGGCATGAGAGCATAGGAAATCTTACCGGGAGTCATCTTATAATTACGGCTGATTACTTTATAATAATCGTGGTTTGGTGCATCTGAAAGGTAGCGGTCCATGGTTTCTCTGGTTCTTGATTCAACTCTTTTCATGCAATTACTGGAATCGATATTATATATTTTGGCATCAAGACCAGAGAGGTAGGCAAAATTAAATTTGACACCGTCTTCTATAAAGAAAGGTTCCAGTCTCTGGGATATTCGATCATCAACTTCTTTTGAACCGTCCTGCGGGATGTCATGAAACTCGATTCTTCCCTCTGATACTCCTTCAAAGATTTCGTGTAGATAGCTATTTTTACCTTCACCTATATCCTCAACCTGATAAGTGGCCGAGCCTTCGATTGTCAGATCGTAAAGCCAGAAGGGAATGTACCAGGCTTTAACATTTTCCAGTTTTGCCTCGGTAATAAAGTCCTCCGGAACAAACAGTCTTTGTCTGCATTCCTCACGATACTTATCGATAAAATCAAATCTGTCCATGGTAAACGGGACAATCATATCGGGAACTCTTTGTGATTTATATTTATCAGTAAAAACAATGGCATTGCCGCAGAACGGACAGAAATCAGTGGCTGCAGCTGCCCCCGGTGTCATCCTGCCGTCACATGAGGAACAGATATAGGTCCGGTTCATATCCTTGGCATCAAAGGATTCATCAGAAGTATCAACTCTCGCCCCTTCAGAAAAATAACCGACATTATTCATTTTCTTTCTTTGTACAATGTCATCATAATCACTTATGGAAATAACACTTTCGCATGATTCACATTTGAGTGCTCCGGCTTTGATGTCATAAATCATATTTGATGAACAGTTGGGGCATCTGGCATGATCTGAATATTCCATGGTTACTCCTCGGGCGCAGAATATAATATCGGGAAAAATTTAATATCAGGTGGTATGTTTTCTTGCTTTGCTTTTTTTACTATGTTTATCTTAAATTTTATAGAAAACTATGTTTAATAAATGTGATATTGATATATTTTACGTTTTGTACCTGCATAGAAATGATAAGTATCAGTGGAAATTAATTTTAGCACCGGGGCTGGTTTTACAGTACCTGAAAAATAATAACGGAAGCTTCAGAGAAGCTTCCGTTATTCGGGGTATCAGATAAAAAATCCGGATGCCTGTCTTTTGGACGCATCACTTTTTTCAGGATGATTATTTATCCGGTGATTCCTTAAGGCAATAGTCCATTGCGTCATCTCCGGAAAATACAATGTTCATGTACTGAGCCGGTTCCTTATCTGGAGATATCCATGGTCCGATAAAGAAAATAGTCCGGTCATTTTCCGGGGCGGTTGTGCCGTTTTCCGGAGCTTCATTCTGTTTTCCGGTGACTGCTTTGAGTTCACTTTCCTTTATACCGTAGAGATAGCATACTTTCCGGGAGCCTAGGAAGGAAAAACTCAGGAAGTAGTTATGTCCCGGTGCCTTGTTTACTGCCTGATATTCACCGCAATGGGATGATTCTAATTTCGTAAACAACATCTTAAGATTAAATAATCTCAGCATAATCCTGATTCTGGTTAAGATGCTGTTTTTACCGGTGTTATCACAGGCATTATGCTTTTCTTCTAACTGTTTCTTCTCTGCTGCAATGTCGGCACTTAGCTGAGAAAAGTGAAGGTATTCCGGTATCTGCAACGACAGTTTCAACGGAGTATATCTGTTTGCATTTTTGGCAAAATTCAATCTGCCGGTGATATAGAGTATTACTTTAAGTATATGCCAGATGAGAACGGACAGAATGATGACGATAGCCGCGAAATTGCCAAGAAGTGCAGTTGTTGAAGCTGGGCTGGTAAGGGCTCCTTCATTTGATTTAACGTTGTAGATATAGCTGATTTCATCTCCGGTGTTAATCTGACAGCCTATATTGTTTATCTGTTTAAGAGACTCAGATTGAGACTCTGCTGATGCATTATTATCAGCTGAGACATATTTAACTTTTACATCGCAGACGGTTCTGCTTTTCGGATGAGGACCTTCATCCTTTATGGTTCTGTGTATTACTTCCTGAACGACTCCGGTTCCTTGATTAAATCCCGGCATGTTCAATCCGGTTGTCATATTGACTGCCATAGGAAAACCGCTGACTGCTCCGAAAATGTAAAATGGCAGAAAAATTATCAGGATAAGGTAAAAGAGAGGTTTACCTGTGATAAGTATATTACGTTTCAGTACGGAGCCTGATACATGAAAAGTCTTTTGATCTTTAAGCAGATGATCTGCTGCTGCTTTGTGACAGCTGTGGTTATCCATTGTTTTATCCCGTCCTTTAATTATGAAAATCGCCATGATTATACAATAGTTGAAATCTCTCTGACTATATTTTCCGTATATCCTGCAGAGAGGTGCCCGGACAGGAGTTTTCAGATGGTCTTTCGGTCTTCTGTTTCCTTTTTTACCTGGTTGGGAATATTTGATTTAACATAACTTTCGTGGAATTTAGGTAGGAAATCTATCACTCAAGATGGTCATAACACATATATCATGTAAAAACTGGCTAATTTCTCATAAAAATATCTCAATTAAGTCTTTTCTTAGTATTTTTGACTTTTTTTTTCTTAAAATCATTATAATGTTGGCATGCGGTAGGTATGTAAAAGGACGCAAACAAATGAGCAGTTCCACCAGAAATTCTGAAGCACAAACCAAGAGGAACCATGGTTAAGAAAATCCATGGTGGATTCTACGTGTAAGCAATGGAAAACATTAAGAATCCTGTAGTTGTTCTTTTTGTTGATCATTGAAAAGTATGTCTTACATTAAGTTCTCACTTTGCTACTCTTCTTCAGAAACAACTCAAAATCGAGATACTCTTCAATAGACAATTTATTCAAATTAGTTATAATTCCAGACAATAGATCCCTTGCCACCTTGTTTTTCCTAAGACTGAGGGCGCGCCTAGGGACATTTATAAAAGAGCCAATAGATGAAATTCTATTGGCTCGTTTTCTTATAAAATCCCATATTTACTCAGATTTCTCCATTTATGGGGGTTAATAACAGCTTGACTAAATCTATGGAAAGATAAAAATCGAATAAAATTTCTTAGGTATTATTTTATGATAATATTATTCAGAGCTTTTATGGTGTTTCTCCCGTTAACTCATTTTTGATTTTTCAGTTATAAGTTAAGAAACATTAGTCTCATGATTAGATTATGAAAATGCCAAGCTTTTTTTTATGTTTCTTTATACGTAATTGTAAGGATAATGGAATGATAAAAAGTGGGAATAAAAAAAGTCGTATTATGGCCATACTCACATCTGAAAAAACAGGCGTTATTTCACTTTTAGTGGTAGCAATTATTTTTCCATTGGCAATGTTTATCCATTCCTGCAATCAAACAGCTCTCATCGTTCCCGGAAAGAAGTTGGAAAAAACATTGAAAAACATGTCCAACGAAGCGCTTAGCATTCGAAAGACGAATAAGGAAGTAACTTCAGTGACTGGTTTTAAATGCCAAAAAAGATCGAATTTTCTGGAAGCGAGACACCACTGTACGGCTAATGTTCATTTTACAGATGGAACAATGTCTCAGATTTGCATTCTCCGGGATTTTTATCATCCCATCATAGGCTACCGACTTGAAACTTACTGTGTGAACATGACAGTTTCCATGTGTGAATTGGATTCAGATATTGTGATTAAAAAAGATTTTTGCTTTAAAACATTATTCTATGATTTTCACAATGAAGTAATACAGTAATTAAACCTTGGCTTCATTCCCTAAGAGAAAGCCGACAGTTATCTGCCGGCTTAAAAGTATTATTCTGAAATAGCAGATGAAATACACTCACTCGAAACAATCCCAGACAAAGGCTCTCTTTCAACCTGTCTCTGAAATTTTGAATATTCTGCCATTTTCATTGGTCTCTTCGGTGGTATAGCTACATTATTACCAACTTGGTCGTAACAAATAAGTTTGTCATTCTCGATTGAAAAACGAGGACACTGATCTATCTTCCCTGCTCTGAAATGATAAGCTTTTCCATTCACGCATTGAACACTTTCAATCGAACAACCATTAGATAAAATGTGTAAGGTTTTAGAATATTTGTCATTTTACAACTGTGCTAAAAGTATATTTTTAATATGATAACAGCATAGCTATGTTGTTATTGAAATAATCAAGCTTTTACTCAACATGAGTTCGTAATGTGATTGAGAGAGCTATATATTACGTGCATAGAATTTTAAAAACTATACACATATGATATAATCACTATACTGATTATATCATATGTGATAGTTTTTTTAAGATCTTGTGTATGGTTTTTAATACTGAACCGTTATTGTCCTATGCCTGCAGGCAGTGATATCAGTTTTTGAATTTTACTGCAGTACCGTAAGCCACGATTTCGGCAGCCCCCTGGGTTACTGTAGATGTGGTGTAGCGTATGTTAACGATGGCATCAGCATGCATCGCTGTAGCCTCTGCAACCATGCGCTTTGTAGCTAATGCTCTGGCATCGTTCATCATTTCGGTGTAAGCTGAAAGTTCTCCCCCGACAAGATTCTTAAGCCCCTGCAGAATGTCATGTCCGACGTGCTTTGCCTGAATGGTGCTGCCTTTGACTATGCCCAGCATCTCAAGTTCCTTACCGGAAATGTAATCAGTATTTACTAAGATCATCCTCTTCTCCATTCTCAATTTCACGAATTCTCTGTATGCAGACGTATATCATAGCTACAGCCAGTCCTATCGGGACAATTCCGAGCAGAATTAGCCATGGAGTATTACGCACCTCAAAAATAATAATCCCGAAATAAAACATGTAATAAATTACGGCGATAACGGTTATTACAATCGGAGCTATCATTTTTTTTACGTGGGTGCAGTGATTGTTCATCTGATTTTTCTCCGTTATAAGTGCAGTGTCTGCAAAACGGACGGCAATTTACCATCCATAATATGGATTTTATCATACCGCTGCCTGGATTTCTGTCACTTTGATCTACTTAACTTCGGACTGAGTATCATTTGTTGTTACAGCTGTTACAAAACAGAGAGATAACAGCCGGTGAGATTAAAATGTTTAAAGAGAATGATGCGCCGGAGGTAAATACCGCCGACATAAAATACATTCCGGTTTAATACTATATGGATAAACATCAGATAAATGTTGAATAATCCGCGTATAGCCGTTAAATTAGATGGCAGTAATTAAGGTTTTGCCATCAGCTCCTTTTAAGTTTAATTGCATATCACGGATAATAATTCTGTGCTCAAATGAGTGTGTCATTAAGTTTGGAGAGGTTAAGTGTTATGGGGCCGGTTTCATTATTTTGGGATTAGAGTACTAACCGACCATCATTTTGCTGGTCTTTTTGATGAATTTTGAAGGTATCGGTTTCTCCAGTCTCCAGACTATACTCATAGGCTTGCTGCCGGTATGGTATTCATAAAAGACGCGTCCTAAAAACGTATAGTTTTCCGTAAATTTTGACATGCTGTTGTTTTTGGCTTCACGGACAAACAGCAGAACAGTGTTATTTGTTCTGGCGTGATTAATATACCTTTGACCAGTCGCTGATGTTGAACTTGTGGTACTCTGGCTCTGCCAGTGGAAAAGATTTTCGTTAATGGAGTAGTCCTCGTACATGGTTGAAGGGGAGTAATCCCTGTCTGATTTATTAAGAGTCACCAGCAGAATATCGGTTTTATGCCCGCTGTAGTATTTAACACCTTCACGCACGTTCTGCGGTTTTGGATCATCGAAAGCGGACAGAATCTGATCTCTGGTGTATTCGCAGTAAAGATGTAAAGGGATATTCTGCTCACGCAGAACATCCTGATCCACAAAATCAATGCGGTTTTTGTTGATTTGTAATAATTCCAGAACTTCGTTAAGTACCTGTCCGGAAGAAGCAAGCTCCATAAGATTGTGCAGCATCTCAGCAGAGGAGATGTTGTTGTCCAGTTTATCCCACAGACTGATACAGAACATACCCAGCATTCTTTTTTCATAAACGGACAGGGTGGCAAGATTCTCCTCTGGAATAGAATCATTGACAGGGGACTTACCCGATTTATCCCGGAGATCTGATAAAAATGATATTAGAAAGTCTATCCATAAACGAGAGTTGATACAGGCAATTTTGTACCAGTTTCTGGCATCAAAAACAGAATAGTTTCCGGTACTGTCAGGGAGAACTTTGGCGTCTGATGCCAGTTCGTAGAACGATCTCTTGTAGCGGTAGAACACCTTGGGACTGAGTTTAAATACATTCAGAAAATTTGTTAAGGTAAGTTCCTTCCCGGTCTCATCGGTGAATACCGCCATTCTGGCCATGATGCCTTTCTGAGTACTGTAGGACTGACTTATATTGTCCAGAACATATTTAGCAGCCGTCTTTTCCAAAGTGATATAGCATCCCTTAGGTACTGACGGAAAATTGCGTTTAACCTCGTCAGTAAGACCTCTTTTTGTTCTGGTTAATAGAGCTCTGAATTTATCCTCAAAATTGTATTTTTTATGTGCCTGACCGATAAAATCGAGAACAGTCAGGCAGTCCTTGTTTTCAGAGAGTCGTAGTCCGCGGCCTAACTGCTGCAGAAATACGGTTAATGATTCTGTAGGTCTCAAAAACAGGATGGTATTTATTTCAGGGATATCGACGCCCTCGTTGTATATGTCCACCACAAATATGAAATTAATACAGCCCTTAACCAGAAGATTCCTCGCGTTGTTTCTGATATCGTCATCAGTATTTCCGGTAAGGCACAGTGACGGAATATTACGGCTGTTAAAGAAGTCCGCCATGTACTGCGCATGTTCGACTGAAACGCAGAATCCCAAGCCCTTAACCTCGGCAATATCAGCAGCATAATGAAGGAGATTTTTTACGACGGAATCCGCTCTTCGATCGGCAATTTCCTTTTTCAAGGAATAGACGTTGGATAACTCCTTTTTATCATAACCTCCGGCTGTCCATTTGATTTCTGATAAATCAACTGAATCTGACACCCCGAAATACTGAAACGGGCAGAGAAGACCTCTTTCTATTGCCTCAGGCAGGCGGATTTCCCCGGAAATACGGTTTTCAAAATATTTTAAAATATCGCCTCCGTCCATACGTTCCGGAGTTGCGGTAAGTCCTAGCAGAATTTTCGGTTTAAAATGGGTAAGCAGTGACTGGTATGTAGGTGCTGCGGCATGGTGAAATTCGTCCACCACGATATAATCATAAAAGTCTTCTGATATTGTTTCCGTTAATTTTCTGGAATTAAAGCTCTGAATAGATACAAAAAGATGATCAATGCCGTTTTCAGGCTGATTGGTACCTACAAGCAGTTCACCGAAATTGTTATCTCTTAAAACTGTTCTAAAAGTATTTAAACTCTGCTTAAGGATTTCTTCACGATGAGCTACAAAAAGCAGTTTAGGGTAGTTGAGACCTGTTTTTTTCCAGTAGTTACGGTAGTCAAATGCCGAGATAACTGTTTTTCCGGTACCGGTGGCTGCAACAATCAGATTTCTGTATAAGCCGCGAACCTCTCTTTCTGCTTCTAATCTGTCAAGAATCTCCTGCTGATAGGTATACGGGCGGATATCAAAGAAAAAGGCATTACTGCCGGTTTCAGTCTCGCCGTATTTTTCTTTGTTAAGTGCCTTTTTCAACAGTTCACGATCGGTATCATCGGTAATGTTGAATAATTTAAACTCTTTTGAATTCCAGTATATATCAAAGGTTTCTTCAATCTTGTCAAAGGTTTTCGGCAGGTCTTTTTTAGTTATCTTGAGATTCCACTCCAGACCGTAGGACATGGCCTTTCTTGAAAGATTGGAGGAACCCACATAGGCTGTTGAGAATCCGGTGTTACGATAAAATACATAGGCTTTAGCGTGCAGTCCGATGTTTTTGGATTCATAGCATATTTTTATCTCGGTATTAGGGAGTTTGGCCAGTTCCTCGACGGCTTTGGTCTCGGTGACGCCCATATATGATGTGGTGATGATTTTTAAGGTTCCGCCTCTACCGGTAAATTTCTCAAGCTGCGGCAGAATTAAACGGATGCCGGCCCATCTGATAAATGAAACTATCATTTCAATGCGATCGGCAGAATTGATTTCATGCTGAAGTTCCGTAAATAGCTGAGGTTCCTTGTTCAGTTCTGAATTAGCTCCGGTAAACAAACTAGATTCAACCAGAGAGGTTACCGGTCTGTCAGCAGTTTTTTCACCATTAATGGATGCGACGTTATTGGTCCGGTCATAGACGGATAACAGTTCATGGACACTGTTATTTTCTCTGTCAACAGTAACGGCATAATCTTCAATTTCCGCAAGATGTGTTTCATCTTTGATTCTGGATATCAGATTATTGGTCAGATTCAACTGAGAGATAAGATCCGGACAGTTATTCAGACCTATTTCAACAACCTCGGCGACGTATCTTGATAAGGTTCTGGCCGCGAGTTCCTCAGCCAGTCTTCTGGTACTGATAATTTTTTTTGATGGATCGAGTTCTTTTTCAATAATGCCGTTTATAAGCTGTTCGTAAAGACCGTCTTTTAACATATAACATCAACTCCACCTGAAAAAACTTCAGGATAGCTTATTAAATTATGACTGGTACTGAGAGTATTGCTGTGATCTGTAAAATATCCGGTTCACAATCAACTGTCAGCTGCTACACTTCTAACAGTCTAACATCTATCAATTGGTAATACCAGGATAAAAAATAGATTAAATATAAAAACGATGAACTGTACGGTAATTCTTTATACAGGTATCTGGATGCAGAGACTTAACCGGAAAACTGATGCGAATCCGACAGATGGAAAAGATTGATTTACGGGATAGCAGGAAACATTGTGAAGGTAGTATTAGTTAAGGAAAAGGTATGCTATCCCAGATTTTCTATTAGGCAAGGGATGAAAAGTATTTCTTTTGCTATTAAATTTATCGTGAAACAGATTATTGATATTTATCGCCTGAATAACATCAGCTTCAGGATACCTGCCGTAATAATAAGAATTACAGCCAGAACAGCCTTGAGCCTTCGGATAATGAAATACAAAAAAATATTCTGTCGGATTCTTTAATGCTTTTTTAGGAGTGAGAGTCCGGATCTCCGGAAGCTCGGTACCGGTATTATGTTCCGAATCTAGGTCTCATGGTGCAGGTATCAGATGTGGTCCTGTCAGGTGCCATGGATAGGAATAGATAGATAAAGGATGCAGATAAGGTCTTATCTTAAACAGATTGAATCACTGAAATTTAAATTTACGAAGGTGATTTTATCGGCTCTCCAAAAAGGATTGATTCGCATCTGTTTTTTGGGGGTGGGCAAATTACCCGTTACGCTAACTTATCTATCCAATTATCTGTTGTCCATTTATCTAACTTTTTTTGGGCAAATTCATAATTTATTGTCAGTGAATCAAGGTTGTTATCGATGATTTGCTGGATCTATTCATCAGTTATGTCATCAGGAGAGTTTAATATGGGATTCCTGTTCATATTGAACCTTAGAGTTATTTAATCTTCTTTGGTCTTGGATGTTTATAAGAAAAGGCTCTTTTAAACATGCCTTGTTTGTATTCAACATTAGAAATATCCCAATTATTTATTGGCTGATTGAATTTTTTAGCCAAATTAAACATCCAACTCATATACTTAACTTTTGAAGTATCCCATTTACCGATTGGTTGATTGAAGGATTTGGCATAGAAGAACATGTCTGTCATATCCGTAACTTTCGAAGTATCCCAGTTACCGATTGGTTGGTTGAATGATATAGCACCAAAAAACATACCAGCCATTATTTTAACATTAGATGTATTCCAGTTACCTATCGGTTGATTAAATGATATTGCGTACATAAACATATCACCCATAAGCACAACATTGGAAGTATCCCAGTTCCCAATTGGCTGGTTGAAGGCTACGGCTTCATTAAACATGTGTCCCATATTCGTAACCTCGGAGGTATCCCAGTTACCGATTGGCTGGTTGAAGGATCCGGCTTCGTTAAACATGTGTCCCATATCCGTAACCTTGGAGGTATCCCAGCTGCCGATTGGCTGGTTGAAGGAGTTTGCTTCACAGAACATGTATGACATATCCGTAACCTTGGAGGTATCCCAGCTACCGATTGGCTGGTTGAAGGAGTCGGTACCGCTGAACATGTGTGACATATTCGTAACCTTGGACGTGTCCCAGCTGCCGATTGGCTGGTTGAAGGAGTCGGTACCGCTGAACATGTGTGACATATTTGTAACCTTGGAAGTCTCCCAGCTGCCGATTGGCTGGTTGAAGGATCTGGTACAGCAGAACATGTTAGACATATCTATAACCTTCGACGTATCCCAGCTACCGATTGACTGGTTGAAGGATCTGGCACAGCAGAACATGTCAGACATATCAGTAACGTTTGAAGTATCCCAGTTTCCAATTGGCTGATTGAATGATATGGCATTGCGGAACATACTCATCATATCCGTAACCTTCGATGTATCCCAGTTTCCAATTGACTGGTTGAAGGAGCTGGTACAGCAGAACATGTTAGACATATCTATAACCTTCGACGTATCCCAGCTACCGATTGGCTGGTTGAAGGATTTGGCCCCACAGAACATGCGTGACATATCTGTAACCTTGGAGGTATCCCAGCTACCGATTGGCTGATTGAAGGTGTCGGCACCGCAGAACAAGTCAGACATATCAGTAACGTTTGAAGTATTCCAGTTTCCAATAGGCTGATTGAATGATGTGGCATTGCAAAACATTCGATGCATATCAGTAACACCGGAGGTGTCTTTAATATTCACATACTCCAGCTTCTCAAAATCCTCAAATGCGCTAGCCAAAGAATGTACATTCTCACCAAGTTTTATCTCAAATTCAATTCGTTTTAAGGGCGTGATTTTATCGGCTCTCCAAAAAGGATTGATTCGCATCTGTTTTTTATGCCAAATTACTCCGTTATGCCAACTTAACCAATCATCTGCAGTTCCTTCATCTAACTTTTTGTTGGTAAATTCATAATTTATTGTCAGTGAATCAAGGTTGTTATCGATGATTTGCTGGATCAATTCGTCAGTGATGTCATCAGGAGAGTTTAAAATAGGATTTCTGTTCATGTTGATTTCTGTTTCGAAAGTTGAATATATGTATATTAATCAACTTAATTATAACAGTGAAAATAATATTTATATAGATATAATTCAAAAATTGTGATTTTTTTGTAAAATTTGACTTTTAATGTCGTAAAGCTTGTCAGCCAATGGGGAACTCTTTAGTTTTTCAGGGGGGAGCCCCTTATTATTTATGAAATATATATTGAACCTTTTATTTAAAATCAAAAATTCAAATTTTCTTACTGAGAAATTTGTCTAATATGAACTTGAGTAAAAAACAGAAACCGACTTAAAAAAACAGTTAGTTTTTTGGCTTTTTAATTGTGTTTATTATAATACAATATACACGCAATTAAAGGAGAGAGTTATGCCGTCAATTCCTTCAGGAGAAATTAAAACTGTTATAGTTCATGTCCGTCAGAAGAACGGAGATATCTACGTTCTGGAAAGAAAAATCAAATATGATCCGGAGAAAAAATACAACAAAATACTAAGTGCAAAACTACTCTCTAAAATTCCCAAGGGCTCTGAAATTCCTGTGCCAACACGTGTAAAAAGAAAGAAATCAGATGCAAATGAGGCTGATAGTAAAATTGTAAATGCCGAAAGAACACGTATCGGAATGATGGATATCATAGAACACGTCGGACAGGTTTCCGGTATAGATGATGCTGTCTATGGTTCGACTGATTATGGAACAGCACAGAAGATTATTTCACTTGCAAGGTATCTTCTTGCCTCCAATGGACAGACTCTTCCTGGAATACGAACCTGGCAGTACAATCATCCGTTACCGTATGAGGATGGAATAACAGAGGATGTTTACCATAATCTGTTTAAACAGATAGGTATGGACGAATCACTTCAGCAGGAATTTTTTACCAGACGTTGTGAATCTCTGTCAGAAAATGATGCTCTTGCATATGATTCATCCACCATATCGACCTACTCAAATAATCAGAGTGATGCAAGGTTTGGTTTTAACAAGGCTCATGACGGTTTAAAAACAATAAAACTGCTGACACTGTATTCCATTAACAGCAGGCAGCCCGTAGCTTTTACCAAACAGCCGGGAAATCTTCCCGATGTTACTTCGGTGGTTAACGCATTAAAACAGCTGACAGCACTGGGAATAAAGACCAGAGAAATAATAACAGATAACGGATACTATTCGGAAAGTAATATTTCAGAGATGCTTCAGGCCGGTTTTGATTTTATTACACTCGCAAAGACCAGTATCAAATGGATAAGACCTGAGATAGACAAAAACACCGATGCTCTGCATCAGTTCAGTAGCGTATGCCCGTTTGATCCGTCAATAAACGGAATAGTTGTTCCTGTTAAACACGATTTTGTAAAGGTACATAAATATGCCAGTCAAAAGAAAGGACTGAAGAAGGGAGATACTGAGAGCTTTACCAGGAAGATTTACATTCACATATATTTCAGTCAGACCAGACACAATCAGGCCAATGTCGATTTTAACGAAGAACTGCTTGAATTGAAAAGGTCACTGGAAGAAGGAACACCTATCGAGGAACTGTCACCATCAGCTCAGGAAAAAGCCACAAAATACTTTAAGATAAAAAAATGGGGCAGCAAGCTGACTGTTATTCCCGATAATGAGGCTATCAGTGAAGCTAATAAGTATCAGGGATACTTTGTACTTATATCCAACCGGGAGAAAAATCCCTTTGAATGTTTAAGTAAATACCGCAAACGCGAGACTATAGAGTCGTTCTTCCGGGCAGAAAAACAGCAGGCAGACGGTTCAAGAGCTCGTGTATGGGGTTCGGATACTCTGCGCGGAAGAATGTTTGTGCAGTTTGTAGCACTGTGTTATTACGAATATTATTGCGAGCTTATCCGAAAGTTAAAACTGGAACTTGATAAAGATATTCATGAAGGTCAGTTAAGTAGTAATGAGCTTGCTGTTACCAAACGCCTGAAATCATGGGTAAATAACACCCCGATATACCTGCAGCTACAGTGGTTTGATACAGTAGAAAGTGTCAAAATTTCAACCAAACTTAGGACATACAGGTGGAGTACAGAAGTCACAGCATGTGACTCACTGTATCTCAAAAAAATTGGAGTCAGAAATGACTAGAATTGTAGAGTGTATGTTATACGACTTTTAGGTTGAAGAAATTTGCGGGGGATTTTTACGAAGATTTAAATGAATGACATCACCATCAGGTTTTCTGTCAGCGAGTCCGCTCTGAAGGTTTTGTGCTAAACAGAACAGCCTAAAGGATGATGGTTATGAATGACGCTGTATTCTAATCTTCTGCCATGGGGAGATTTTCTTTAATGTTCCTGAGCCTTGTTTCCGCAGTCATCTACGACTGGATATGAATCCAGGATCCAGTTCTGAAATACTGTCAGGTTATGCAGGATGTCTGTCATCTATGTTCTGCTCAGGATAGAGTTTCTTAAAAGCATCTGTGGAAATCCATATTGCGGGACGAATTGGATACTTTGTATTAACATGACATCCGGCACCGCTGTGACGCAGCCCGTCTGCACTGATACTGCAGACGGTTAAAAAATAGTCACGCGTGCGCACACCCCATCTGCAGAATCCGTCCGTAGAACACCATGCTGCCGCTCCATTTTGTAAGGCATACGGCGTAGCAGAACATCTGCCTAAAGGACTGTCTTGAAAATACAGGTATGCTTCAAGTTCGCTAAGTAGGAATATCCTGTCTTCTGCAACTTCATCGGATTCGGATTCATACAGACGGATATTGATTTTTTTATCAGGCTTTCCACCTGCAATAATCACTTCCTGCTGCTTTTCAGTGAAAGCAATGTTAAGAAAATCATTGTTCAGCCACTTTCTCAACGTACAGTCTTTCCAGCCAATATTTTCTAATTCTTCGTTAAAAGGCTGACAGTCAAGTGCGTATCTCGATAACAGCAGAATCTTGTTTTCAGAATAATAGATGCCGTCCATAACCAGCCATTCAATCGGCTCTTTTTTTTGGGGGACCGACTGATGGTAATTACCAAAGGTTATATAGCTGGGATTGCCGATATTCATCATCGTCTCCGTCTTCTATGGGGGGCCGGTGTTAAACGAGAAAATTTATTGACACTAAAAACGAGTAAAAGTGGACACCATGAGATTATACCTATTTATCGTTTTCTTCCAGTAATTTTTCTTTTCTTGCAGACATAAGTCTATAGCTGTCACCGTTAATGGTAAGTACACAGCTGTGGTGAAGCAACCGGTCGGTCCAAAATAGCGGTAGCAGCGGTTGAATCACCAAGAATAAGTCTCCAGTCTTGAACAGGTCGGTTGCTGAGAACTGTTTTGGCGTTTTCTTAAAGTTTTCTTAGCCATGTCATTTTAGTTGTCATCAATAACCGGATATGAATCCAGGTCACGAAGTGGAGCAATGAAAAAGCTGTCACACTCACTCTTATGACACTCTATTTCATCACGTACGGGAGTGTCTGGAAAGAATTTGTCTATAATCTGCTTAATCTGAAACTGATTCAGTACCAGTGAGAAGTCAAAGTCGCGATATCCGCCTTCGTGGAAAAATTTTATGCGGAATCTGTATTCATCACGTAAGTAATAATTTCCATATCTACTTGCTCTTTGTACCATTATTCTTTCCACTCCGAGCTGTATTTCCTGAATATTGTTTTTTTCCACTGTGTGGAAATCACTTCCATCAAAAGTGTGCAGAAATTTTTCCCCGATTACCAGAGTATTGTATGAGTATACAAAGGCCTGACCTGACAGGTAGGAATAATTAATTTCATCACAGTGGTATTCACTGGTCTCACCACTCTCAAGCCATTTTCTGTAAGGACTGTTTGACATTACTATGAGTGCAGCAAAATATACTGCTTCAAAAACTGAAGTAATCATCCAGTAGTCTGTCTTGGATGAAAGACTAAACGAAAGAAAACCGGCACATAAAGGAATAAGAACTGCCGGAATATACCAGTCTCTTTTTATGATTCTAAGGATATATTTTGATGCCAGATCAGTTTTTAAACTTGTTGCGGAGATTTTGCGTGGAGGGTGTTTTACACGGTATTCTCTGCAGGCTTTTGTCCAGTAGGGGGTGGAAAAGTATTTTTTGCTGTATATATGACTCTTGAATTTTTTATAAATGTCATCGTCAATGCTTTCAATCAGAAAAGGGGCGGTTATCCATCTGATAAGAAGCAATGTTAAAGATGTGAAAAAGACCAATCTGAGGTAAGTATTGTTTTCATCCGTAATTGTCAATACTGCTATCAGCACTATACTCGGGATGTAGAGGAGGTATTTATTCCATTTATAGATTATTTTTTTTCTTTGTGTAATTGAAGCCATTTTTCTTATTCTTATAATTATTCTTATTTTTTTGTAAGGACAGATTGTGAGATGTTTTATATTTTAACAGCATACATGACCGTTTGGAATGATAATTGAAAGTCTGTCCGTTCACTGCCAAGGATATCCAGAACCAGGATTGTTTTAGTCCTGGAAACTATTTTTTAGAATGACCAAAAGATTCGATAATCAGCATGCTGTGAGGACTGGTCAGGTTTCTCATAGGCAAAGCAGTGTAACGAACAATTTTTCTGAGTAGCTGTCATAACTTTTACCTCTGGGTTTACCTTACGACGGAATACAAGGTGGATGTTGCTACATAAAAGTTGCTATATGTCCTGAATTTATCTTGATATAAAAAATATTCATCGTAAAAATTAGCAAAAAGTATGCTGACGAGTGACAGGGACTTTAAATATTACGGCTTATCATTAGATACCTTACCAAATCAACAAGGTGTTCACCATTATCATTACGGTATTTAGTTTTCCGTTAGATTAGAAGTTCTGTTGAAGCTTGCAAAGATACATTGGCAGAAACATTTATTTTTTTGAATCAGGAATGTATGCATAAACATGAATATAAATATAAATATAAATATAAATATAAAGAAAAAACAAAGAGCTTCTCTTTGAGAAGAAAGCAATTAATGACAGGCTTAAACTGATAATTTATCCGAATACAACAGCATCGCCGGATTTGAATCCGGCTATTCTACCTATATGATGGAAAACCTGAATATTCTATGGAACCAGAGTAAATAGGAATATTCCGAATTAGATAATCCGGAGTCTATAGAAATGTTCGATAGTATCTAAAAATTCAACAAAATTATGTGATACAGAAAAACTAGGATAAGTTCTGCATTAAAAATCCTCTTTACATACACCATCTGTTTTTTTGAATGTATATACTTCAAAAATGATAGATAGATTACAAAATAAACATAGTACAAACAAAAAATACACGTAGAAATATTTTTTAGTGTATACTGCGTGTAGTTTTTATTTGCAACAAGAGGTTTTATTATGTTTAGAAAATTAGGTTGGATATTTTGTGGTCTGCAGCCGGCGTACTATTTAAGACACTTTATTTTAATTTCTCCGCTGCCTTTATTCATTTTAACTCACACGCATTTGACTGATGTACATACTCATATGATTGTCTGGAGTCAGGTACAAGGGGTGGCCTTGATAACAGTCAGCTGGTTTCTTTATCCGTTTTCCAGATTTGTTTACGAATCAGTTGTTAACTGGATAATGGGAGACAATATTCTTATTGCTAATGCTCTGATTTGGCTGATTGCAAAGCTTTTTACCATGGCTCTGTGTTTTTCGTTTGCTATCTTTTTAGCTCCGATTGCCTGGATTTACATCTTCTGGTATTTCAAGTTCGGTGACGGTAAATGCGATTTTAACGGAGACTTGCAGGATCGAGACGGAATTATTACTGTTGAAAGTGATGATTAGTTTTTTCGAAAGGAACAATAAATGATTAAAAGTCAGGATGTAGGAATCAAAATCAGGGAAGGCAGGCCTTTAGGCTTTCCTTCGGCTGATGAACTTATTGAATATTCAGAGAGCGGAGAAGATAAGAAAAACGCTCTGGAATACGAAAAGGCTTATATTGCCTTGATTGAGCAGGTAAAGGATAAATCTCATGAAGAACAGGTGAAATTCCTTGTGTCTCACATGAACGAATTAAGGGGAATGATTGACTTGTTTTCTTTTTGCAGGGATGAAGAGCTATTTCCTAAATCATCGCTGGTTACAGAACCTACTGTAAATGATGAAGTTCTTGCAAATGTGATGATTTACCGTTACGAGAATAAGATCAGTATTCTTGAAGATGAGTACTGTGAAAAAACAGAAGATTATGCTCGTGAAATCAGAAGTAGTATCTATAAAAGACGTTCAAAAGAAAAGAGAAAAGCATTAGATAAGTTAAAGAAAGAACATCCTGAACAGTACCTTGCTATGTTAGAAAAAAAACGTAGGCGAGCTGATGAATTGACCAAAATGATGGAGAAGCATTTCAGAAGTTATACTCAGGAAGAAGCTCTTGAGTTATTATCAGATGATTGAATTATATAATCCAAAAGGGACAGATAGTGAACGTCATTATATCTGATGAATGTCTTAAGCAACTTAATGTTATCGAATACTTGAAAAATAAAGAAAATAAAGATTACGAAAAGTTGTATATGCGAATAGCTTTATGTGTTAAAGCATTGGAGTCGGTTGATTGTATTGATGATATCCCCTTTGAATTGAGATTTCATAAGGGGAATTCTAATCAAAAAGGTCATTTAAAAAAAACTCTTGAAAATTGTTTATCTGTTGATTTGGATGGAACAACAAGGTTTCTTACTTTTGAGAAAAAAGGAAATGCGATAGTAGTAACATCTTTAGGTCACTACGATATTTCCTTAGGAAAAGATGATTTAGGCGAAGAAATCACTTTGTTTAAATCATCTGAAGAATCAGTGAGCGATTTAGATGAATTACTAGACGATGATAATTTTTATAGTTCTTTAAAAAAAGAATCTGAGCAAGCTAAACAGCTCTTATTGGATTCTGTTAAGGGGGTAGAGCTTACAGATACTATTATTCATTCGTTTGATTCAAATGTTACAAAAGATGTTTGTCCTTTGAGTCCTGATGCTGTTAAATGTCGCATAACTTCAGCCTTGGGGGCTTGGGAAAAACAATACAAACAGGAAAAGAATATATCAAAAATACCATTTGAGGATTCACAAATAAGAGATGATAAAGTTAAAGAATTAGTAGAGGCGTACGCTGTTTCTTCAGATAATCATACTTCTCTACTTGAAAGATCTATCGTTAATGCGAGGGGCTTATCAAATGCTGGGGCTATTGTTTGTGGAGACAAAGATCCGAATAAGTTAGCTGAATTAAAAATAATGCTCGATGAATGCTGGGTAAAGCATTTTTCTAATCTTGTTTATTATGTGAATACCAAAGTTTCGTCAGTTGCGGTAAAGAAAGACTTATTTAATAAGATGGGGAATGCCCTTATAAATAGCTTTGATAAGAAATATGATGGTATCGTTGAGGTTAACATCGAGGAATTAAGAAAACTGGATGAAAATTTAAAGAAAGCTGTTTTTGAGGACATTAATAACATCTTAAAATTAAAAGACGTTACTGAATACGAGGAGATAATAAAGAAAACAAATCAGCAAACACTCTTTAATCGTCTATTTCCGAAATTTACTGGAGCATGGCAAAATTTAAAGTCCATTTTTTCTGGTAAAGGTCAAACTAACGAAGCCGATAATAGTGTAGAATCTGTTGCGTTTCCAAAAGAACAGGAAGAAAATATAACAAAAACAGAAACAATAGCTGAAAGTCAGGAAAATCAATCACTTAATAATCAGGAGCAATCATTATCATTAAAAAGACGAGAGCATATGAATGAACATATTCAGATAAAGGCAGAAGCTTCAAAAGAAGTTAATGAAGAAACACAAAATCAAGCTTCTGCTGAATCGCAACGAAAGGCAATGATGCGGAGAAATATGGAAAAAAAGAATGCTCGTGAGAATGTTGTTTCCACAAGTCAAAAGAAAGGAAGATCTCGTTAATTTTTTATT
>JAEEGK010006889.1_pt1 | contig 27203 bp, 7 predicted proteins | sample 8958771 | NCBI WGS metagenome assembly JAEEGK01 (sample SAMN16246547, study PRJNA631951) | gut metagenome | biome: gut microbiome; feature: rumen; material: SC-attached | host: Bos | place: Iran: Karaj | collected 2018-10 | reverse complement strand
CTGTGTTCCACCCCGCTGGGGGGGGGAGGGGGGCCCCCCCGCCGGGCCGTGGGGACCCCCCCCACATTTGTGGGGGAAAAAGTTATATATAATTAACATAACACTTAATTACCAACATATATAAATTATATTATCAATAATAATTATGTTCTTTTATAATAATAATTTTTTATAATAAAATAATATATAATATATTAATTATATTTATAAAATTTTTTCTTTAATTTATTTTTAATATTAATCCTAATTTAATATTAATTAAAAAATTATTTTCATTCAATAAAATTTAAAAAATTTATTAATATTATTACTTTTTTTTGAATTTTATTATTAAATAATTATTTTTTATTCTTTATATAATAATAAATTTTTAGTTATATTTAATATATAAATGAAAAATTTAAATAAACAAAAAAAGCAGAATACTTCAATTTATAATCAAAGTACAAAATACACATCATCTCAAACAGAAGCAAATGAAGAAAAAATAAATGATTACATTCATAAATATGCTTTAACCGAAACATCAAAATTTGAAAGTAATTTATTAGACTATATTTTTGTTAATAATAAAAATTTAATTATGACTCAAACAAAAGATCCCTTAAAAATAAAAAATTATTTCAATGATTTAGAACACACATTAGAAATTAATTTAGATATTTTATATCGATTAGATTATAATTTTGAAAAAAAGGAACAAAAAAATGAAATTAAATTATTAATTAAAAATATAATTGAAAAAAGTAAAAATCGAAAAAATAATATTAAAAAAATAAAAGAATTAAAATCAAGTTTATTTAATAAAAATCAAGCAATTTCTGAAATGAAAAAAAAAAATAATGAATCAAAAGAAAATTTAATTAAAAGAGAAAATAGTGATATTTTATTATTAAATAATAAAAAAAAATATATTAAAACAATGTTTAATAATTTAAGTGATTTAGAAGATTATTTACAAATACTTAAATTAAAAACTGAAATAAAAAATGGAAATTTATTTAAAAATATTAATAATAATCAAAATAATGAAATTGCTTTATCAGATTTTTTTAGAAAAAACACAAATTTAATGAGAGAAATTAAATTATATAAATCAGATATTCAAAAATTAAAAGATGAATTAATTGAATTAAAAAAAGATAATCAATTGTATAAAGAAGAAACTAAATTATATAAAGCAAAAAAACAAAATAAAGATTTAATTAGAGTTATGGAATTTTATAGAAGAATTATTAGAAGTTTACAAACAAAAATAAAAATATTAAGAAATAGTTTTGATAATATGACTAAAACTTTAAATTATTTAAATTTAGGTGATATTGTTAATTTTAATATTTGTAAAAAAGATTTAAATACTACTCATTATGAAATTGATTTTAATGATTTACATGATGATGATGATAATAATGAATTTAATTTAATCGAAAAAATTAATGGATTAATGAATTTTAAAAAATATTTAAAATAATATTTTAATATTTAATAAATTCATATTAATTTTAATTATTATTTATTTATAATAATAATATTATTATTATTAAATTATTTTCCATTGATTAGCTTCATCATCAATTATATTTTTCTTTTCTTTTTCTGTTAAACTTGTATAATTTATAATATCATCATTAATTGTTATATCTGGTATATTATCAAAATTTACTTCTGTGAAAAATATTTTACTTATTACTTCATATTTATAATATAAAGGAATATATTTAATAAAATAAATATATCCATTATAACCTAAAATATTAAATTCAAATGAATTTTTTTTATTATATAATATAGCTCCTTTTTCATTAAAATCTTTAAAAAAAAATCTTTCATCCTTTTGTAAAAATAAATCATTATATCTAATTTTACAACAGGAATATAAAAGATTTTTGCCTAATAAATTAGTAAAAAAAGTATTAATATTAACTTTATTTAAACTAGTCAAATCAAATATATGAATAGTTCTATTTGAATTAGAAAGAGCAATAAAATTTTTATCTATATTAATAATAGATGTAATATAACCTGGATTAACTCCTCTATATAAATAATATAATCTTTTATTATTTATATAATCATAAATTCCAATATATTGAGCTATATTATCTACAACACATAAATAATCTAAATTTTTTAAATAAAAAATATTTTGAATTTCTTTAAAATTTATATGAACTTCAATTTTATTTTTAATTTCTATTAATGAATTATTAAATGTGTAAATTTCAATAGAATTTTTTTTTTCTGAAATTAAACTTAAATAAATTTTATTGTTACTTTCATTATTTTCATCTTTTATGTTCCATATTTCATATTTTAAAAAATTTTTGTTTGGAAAATTTATTGTTTTATAAATTTGAAATTCATTGTTTTTAAATAAAAAAATATTTAATTCAGTTCCAATTGTTGCTAAAATAAAAAATAAAATTGATTTTATATTTGTAATTTCATTTTCAAATCTCGTTGAATAAATTTCTTCTTTTTTAATTAAATCAAAAAAAACTAGTTTTTTATTATTATATTCTTGATTATTAGAACTTCCATTAAAAACGACAATATTTAAATCATAAATTAAAGTTGCATTTTGAATATTTCCTAATTGAAAATCATTATTATTTGAAGATAAAATACATTTAAAATTTTCAGTTGAATAAACTTTTATTCCTTTATTATAAGCAACACAAATTTGATTTAAAGTTTGATTTAAATTAATTTGATTAATTTTAATCATTTCCATTATTAATTAAAAATATAAAAATTATTTATAAACTTTATTTTTAATTATAAAATAATTTATAAATGATTTATAATAATAAACATATTCCACCTTTGAATATTAAAATAAATACTATAATTAGAAATAATGTTAAACCAAAATGTGATGAATTTTTATATAAAATTGAATCATTTAATAGTAATTTAATAGATCATACTAAAAGTATGCCTTATATAAATAATAAAATAAAAGAAAGTAGAAATTTTTATTTTGGTTTAGAAAATAAAAGCGAATTTAAATATTATTATCCAACAAATTATTTTTATACAAATATTAATGATTTAACAAATGCTTTTATTGAAAATTTATCAATAGAAGAAATAAAAAGAATTAGAAAAGATAAAAATTATTATATAAAAAATGAAAATTTAAGAAAAAATTTAAAAATTTTTAATAATATGACTTTATTAGAAAAATTAAATAATGAAGAAAAAGGAATATTTAAAGATATTATTAATAAAGAAAAAACAAAACATCAAAAAATTAATTCAATGGTTTATAATGATGAATTTAATAATAAATATTATGAAAAAATATTAAAAAAAGGAATTGAATCTGATAAAGAAAATATGTTAAAAATGCAAAAAGAAAAAGAACTTAGAGAAAAAAAATTAAGAAAAATTCAAGATAATTTAATTACACAATATAATAATATTAAAACATTAAGTGAAAGAAATTTAAAAGATAAAATAAATGAAGAAATGGGTCAATTTTATATTACTCAACAAGGAAATTTGTTAAAAACTAATGAAAAAGAAAATATTAAAAATAAAAAAACTAAAAAATTTATTAAACATAATTATAAAAATAATAGTTTAAATAATTTAAATAATAAAATTAAAATAAGAAATAATAAACTTTTAAAAATAAAGAAATTACAAGAAGGAGATGAATTAATAAGAGAAACAACTAAAAAAATTAAAGAATCATATGAATTTAAAAAAGATAATATTTCAAATTTACCAAAAATATAAATATTATATATAAAAGAATTTAAATTGTTTAATATAAATTATAATTTATTTTTTTATTTTATAACTAATAAATAAATTTTAATAACTAATTATTCAATTCAAAAAATTTTAATATGTCTGATAAAAACAAAAATAATTATTCAACAGAAAAAATAAAAAACGACCAAAAATTTTTATCTTACAATTTATTAAAACAAATGATAATAAAATCTGATATAACAAAATCAATAATCGAAGAAATGAACAGTGAATTATGGTATGAAACTCTTTCAGGTTCAGGAAAAATATTTTTCGAAAACAACTTAAAATTCATAGGTCACATAAAAAACGGAATGCTTGAATCAGGTTCATCAAAAGAATCATGTACATTAATATTCCCAGATGGAACAAAATACGAAGGAGAAATTCACAATAACAAAATTTCAGGTATAGGTAAATTTACATTTCCAACGGGAGCAACTTATACAGGTGAAGTATTAAATGGTTTTCGAAATGGGAAAGGTATATATCACAATCCAATAGGAATAACATATGAAGGAGAATGGAAAAATGGGTTAAAAAATGGAAAAGGAAAAATGACTAGATTATCAATGGTTTATGAAGGAGATTGGTTGAATGGAAATATAACAGGTCAAGGAAAAATTCGTTGGGAAAATGGTAATATATATGAAGGTAATTTTAAAGAAAATCACATAAATGGTTTTGGTAGTATGATATGGTATGATTTATTAGAAAAATATACTGGAAATTGGAAAAATGATTTACAAAATGGGAATGGTATACATATATGGTATGAACCAAAAGGGGAGATTAAATTAATGAGAAATAGATATATAGGTGAATGGGTGAATGGTATACGAAATGGGTATGGTATATTTTTTTATTCAAATGGGTCATATTATGAAGGAATTTGGGAGAATAATTATAAAAGTGGGTTTGGAATTATGACTTTTCAAGATGGGTCTAAATATATAGGAAGATTTGAAGAAGATAGATTAATTGATATGAATAATTTTGTTCCTGAAGAAGAAATTGAAAAATATCAAGAAATTATTCAAAAAGAAAATGAAGAACATATTAAAAAAGAAAAAGAAAAAGAAGAAAAAGAAAATAAATTAATTGAAAAAATTGGAGCTTCTCCTATTAAAGATAAAGAACTAAAAAGTAGAAGATTTAGTGCAATGGATGTTTTAGAAACAAAAGATGAAGATAAAATTTCTATTCAAAAAAGAGCAAGTAATGTTGATGATTTTATACCAAAAATTGAAAATAAAAAAGATAATAAAAAAAATTTATTAGGAATAAATAAAAATACAGATTCAAATAAAAAAAGATCAGATTCAAAAAAATCAACAAAAATAAAAGTAAATACAAATAAAACAAATGCTGCTCCAATTAGTTTATTAACAGAAGAACAAAAAAAAAGAAGCATTAATAAATTTAATCCACCTTTAGATTTAAGAGATTTAATTATTTTAAATAATGATATTCAAAATGATTTACCAGAAATTGAAAATGTTTTATTAAGAAATTATAGTAATATTAAAAAAATTTACAGAAATTTAATAAAAATTTCTCAAGGCGATTTTAAAAACATTGAAGAATTTAATTCAAGTAAAATTGTTTTAGATACAAAAAATCAATTAAAAAAAGGATTAAATAAAGAATTAGTTTTAAATAATATTGAAAATAATAATAATAATAATAAAAAATTTAACATTCCAGAAAGTGCAAAAATAAATGATGTTTCATTTTGTATTACAATGAAAGACGTTTGGAATTTTTTTAGAGATTTTAATATTATTAATAAAGAATTTACAATATGTGATTTTAATAGATTATTTTTCAATGGAGAAAATAATCATTTTGATACTTATCAAATTCCTGAACAATTAATTGAATCAAGAGACATTTATGATTATGTTAATAATATTATAAAAAATTCGAAAAAAACTTTTTATTATAAATATAAAAAATATTTAGATTTTTATTATAAAAAAAAATTACCTAAAACTTTACATACAAATTCAATTTTATACAACATTGAAAAAAGAATTAAACCTGAATTTTCAATTCATTTTTTTAATTTTGTTGTTATGCCTCGATTATTTAATGAATGTTTAGTAAGAGCAGCATATTTAAAATTTCAAAAAAATGAAATGAAATTAAGTGAAAAATTAAAAGAATTATTAAAAATTTTAATTCCAGAGAAAAAAAAAGGTTTAGGTAAAAAAATATCTGTTAATAAAAGTGGTGTTTCAAGATTAGATTTGAGTGTGAATGTTTCTAAAACTGATATTAAATCAAAAGCAGAAGAACGTTTTATTTTTTATGATTTTATGTATAAATATTTTAATTCTATTCAAAATATTTTTAAACAATTGCATCATATTTGTAATAGAATTTTTCAATTAAAAGATGAAACAATAACATTTAAATTTTTTTATAATAATGTTATTAAAAGAAGTGCGATTTTAAAAAAATTAATTCCAAATAAATTTAAATTTTGTGAAATTATTTCACAAAGTTATTTTACTAAATTTATTTATAATAAAGAAGAAATTAATAATGATAAATTAAAATATTTTGAAATTGTTGAAAGTTATTTAAATAATGAAATGATTGAATATGAATTTTATGAATTAATTTTTAATATGTCAAAAATTTATTCACAAGTTAAAAAAACCAAAAAAAATGTTTCAAAAAGACATTCAAAAATGAAAAGAAATTCAAAAATTGAAACTGAAATGAATCAAAATATTAATTATGAAAAAATAATATTTTTTATAGAACAAGTTTTAAATATGAATAAAAATAAAAAAGCAAAATATAATTATGTTTATCCTATAATTAATAATCATCTTTTGAAAATAAAAGTTATTGAAGAAAAAATAAGAAAAGAAAAAGAAGAAAAATTAAGACAAATTGAAAAAGAAAGATTCATGAATGAAAGAAAAAATTTAAATTTAAACGATGAAAATTTCCATGTTGAAGAAGCTGAAGATTCAGAAGATGATTTTGATAATGATGATGATTTTTATTAATATTTTTTAATATTTCTTATAAATATTTATAAATTTATAATTATAATATTATAATTTATTTAAATTTAAAATTAATTTTAAATTTTTTTATTTAAATGTTCAATAATAATAATAATGAATTTTTTATTAAAAATTATAATAATAAAAATAAAAGAAATTTTAATGATAATTATTTAAGATCTAATTCACATAAACCAATGAATATTTATAATAATTCAAATAATATAAAAAATTTTTCTTTAAATAATTCTGATATTAAAACTAAATTATCTAATGATTATATTAAAAGTTTACAAAAAAAAATTCAACAATTACAAAAAGAAAATAATAATATTAATGAAAAATACATAAAATTAAGTGAATTTTTAAATGAAAATAATAATAATAATAATATTAATAATAATAATTATGAAAATTCATATTCAAATTCAAATATAAATGAAAATACTACTTTAAAAGAATATATTGAAAATTTATTTAATGAAAATAAAAATTTAAATGATGTTAATAATGAATTAAAAGAATATAATAAAAAATTATCATATGAAAATGAATTTTTGAATAAAGAAATTAATATTTTAAAAAATGATTTAATTCAAAAAGAAAATATTATTATTTCTTACAAAAATGATGTTATTAATCTTAAAAATGTTGTTCAAAATTTAGATAATGAATTAATAAGAATAAAATCTGATATTTATAATATAACAAATAATTATAATAATAATAATTATAATAATAATCCAAATTTAATTACAAATAATATTCATGATGAAAATAATAATAATATTAACAATAATAATAATAATTCAGAAATGAATTTAAAAAAAAATAAAAATAAAATTCCAATTAATAAATATCATTTAAACAATATTTCAATTTTTAATCAAAAAGATAATAAATCAAACACATTAAATTATTATTATAAAAAATCAAATAAAAATAAAAAAAATAAAACTGATAATAATAATAACATTAAAATTAATGAAAATAATAAAACTAGTATTAATTCAAAAAGAGATAATTATGTTATAGGATTAAATAAACAATTAAAAAATCAAATAAGTTTAGATCAAATAACAAAAATATATAATAATAAACATCATAGATACAATAGTACAGGTTATTTAAAAGATAATTTAAATAATAATGATAATTTAAATAATAATGATAATTTAAATAATAATGTTAATTTAAATAATAATGATAATAATTTAAATAATAATAAAAATAGTAATTATTATTTTATAAATAATAATTTTGGTTTTGAAAGCATTTCAAGTCAAAATAGTATTTATAATAATAATAATACTAATAATAATAATAATGATTTATCTACTAGTTTAAATAACATTAATAATCAAATGGTTATTGTAGAAGCAAGTGTTCAAGATTTAAAAAATAAATATAATAAATTATTAGATAATTTAACTTTTGTTCGAACAAATTCCGAAGAAAATAACATAAAACAAAATTTAAATATGATTTCAGCAAATTTACAAGAACAAATAACTCAATTAAAATATTTAAAAAACAAACAAAAAATTAAAACAAACAATTCATACAATAATTTTTCAAACAAATAAATAAACAAAAAATATATTATTAATATTAATATAAATATATAAATATAATATTTATATTATCATTAAAATAAATTTTTATAATATTTAAATAAATAATAAAAATGAATATAGAAGACGTTGTAGAATGGTAAAATAATATATAAAAAAATATAGGATATGTAAAAATCCTCAAAGATATCCAGGAAAACATATGAGTCCAAATGAACGTTCAAATTCATCAGTGAAACCATTAGAAACAAAAAGTCAATTATTAGTAATTTATCATGCAACATTTTCTTATATAAAAGAACAAATGTCAAATTACATAGGTGTTAATATAAAAAATTTCGGAACATTTACATATGAAGTTAAACAAACTTTACCTAAATTAGGAATTAATTATAAAAAAGCAAATACAAAAACATTTGATGAATTATTATTAGAAAAAAAATCATTACATAAATTACGTCCATGTTTTATTGTTGATCCTAAAATCGCTTCAATTTTAACTAGATTTAATAATAAAGAAGAATTAACAAAACCCGCAAGTCAATCATCAATTTATCAAAAAGGGTTTAAAATGACATATTGCAATCCAATTCCGATTGCAGCTGCTTGTTCAGTTGATAGAGGTGTCGTTGAAGATGGTTTGAGGGCTATTTTTACAGCAGTATATGATTTAATAGCTATTGGTCAAAATATTTTATTGAAAACTGGGTTTTGTAATATTAGATTTTTTGATAGGAATTTAAAGTATAGTTTTTCACCTGAAATTAGTGATATGACACATGATTTAACTCGAACGGAAAAGAAATTAATTAGGGGTACTACTCCTTTAAATAAAATATGGACGACTAGTACTTTAACTAAATGGAAAAATTCTTGTTTGAGTGGGTTGTTAGAAAAACCGGATAGTTCTATTGTAAAAACTGTTGATAATAAAAGTCAAATGCTTAAAATTATGAGTTTGGATTTAAATTCAACTTATTCAGGAGGATTTTTTAAACCAAAAACTAGATATTTTAAAACTGAATATTAAATATTTAATAAATTAAAACAATTTTATTATAATAATAAAACTATTTTATTTAAATAAATATTTTATTAAAAATCATAAAAAAAAAAATAAATATTTAAAATTTAAATTAATTATCCAAAAAAAAAAATAATTAAATAATATAAGTGTCCAAAAAAATTAATTAAATATTATTAAATGAATAATATAGAAAATTCTTCATCTATAAAAGAAAATAATTCAATTTGTGAATCGGAATGGTCAACTAGAGATCCATTAACAAACGAATTATTTTTTATACACAAAAATGTAATTTATTCTCAACTTCCAAATGAACAAGCTAAAAAAATAATTTCTTTAAATCATTTTATTCAAAATAAACCTCAAAAAACAAATGAAAATAAAAAAAATTTAAATCCAGAAAATAATGAATATAACATTAAATTTTCAAACATTCTTTCAGGTAGAAACATTAACATTTACGGCGGAGGTGCAATAGCAACAGCTTTTTCAGACAAAATTTTAGATGATTTTGAAAATGTAGTCATAATTAAAAACATTTTTCCGAAAGGAATTGCGTATATAAAATTCATATGTCCGATTTCATGTTCGAATTTACATTTCGGAATGTGTTCAAAAAAAGACATTGAAAATAACATTTTAGTGAAGAAAAATTTTCGAGCATTTAAAAACACAACAAGAAGAAATGTAATAATGGAAATTAATTATGATTTGGGAGAATGTGTGTTTTATTTAAATGGTGAATACAATGATTTAAGTTTAAAATTTAAAGAAGATGCGATTTTTCCTTGTGTTTTTATTGAAAAAAAAAATACGAGTGTGATTTTAGTTCCGAGTGTTTATTATAATTTTAGTATGAAAAAAACTGATTTTTTTAGAAAATTATTAATATTAAAAATTAATGTTCCTGTTGTTGTAAATGATAATAAAGGTTTATTAAAATATTTTAATTCGAGTTTTAATCAAAAAATTATGGTTAAAAATATTTTTGGTGAAATTAATGAAAAAGGAATTTTAAATAATTTTATTATTTTTCGAATTGAAGATAAAAATTTATTTAATGAATTAAAAAAGAATTTTTCTGGAATTTGTACAAATCAAGACATGAATTTATTAAAAATAGATGAAATTAAATTTTTAACTAAAAATTTAATAAATAAAATTGATTTTAGCACAAAATCAAAAAAAATTATTATTAATAAATTAAATTCAAATTTTGAATTAAAAGATGAAAATTCAATTATACAAAAAATTTTAAATTATATTATTAAAAATTTTTATACAATCGAATTTATAAAAGACATTTCAATAGAAAAAATAGAAAATATTCAAAATGAATACATAAAAAACGGTGAAAAAATGTTTGATTTTATGAAAGAAATTAAAGAACGAAAAATAACAGAAAATTCAATAATTGATTATTTAAATGACAATGATTCTTTATTAATAATAAAAAACAACAAAATGAAAATTTTAAAAAGAAATTTCAAATCAAAATTTGATTTTTCTTATTCTCAAGAAATTAATTCAGAAGACAAAGAAAAATTAAATATTATTATTAAAACAGAAGATTTAAAATATTTTCTAACAAATTTTAATTTTAAAAAATTTTTATATAATTTACCTTCTCTTTCAAAATTTCAATTCGTTAGAAATTTTTTTGAAGGTTTAAAACATTCATTTAAAATTAATAACGAAACAATTTTATTAATTTTATACACACCAATTCAATTATTTTCTTTAATTGCTGAATATTTAAATACAGTCGCTTTAATAACGAAACATCAAAAAATTTTAGAACTATCAAATAAACAAAATGTTTTATTAGAAAAAAACAAAAATAAAAATAACAACAAACCAACATTAAAAAATAAAATGAAAGAAAAAGAAAAAAAAGAACTTAAAAATTTCAAAGAAATAAACGATGTTTTACCTTTCGCAAACGAAAATGAAAATGACATTGATAATGATAATATAAGTAATGATTCAGATATTAATTTTACATATGATGAATATAGTGATTATATAATAACAGATACATTAAAATTCACAAAAATTCAAAAAATTGTAAATGAAATTATTTCTCAAATTAGTATTAGATACAATGAAAATTATTATAACAAAATTTTTTCTGAAGGAAATTTATTTAATTCTTTTCATAATCTTTCAAGTTTTATTAATTATCCTTTTAAAAACAAACAAAATTTATGCGATTTAGTTGATAAAGGTTTTTATGTAGAAAATTCATTTAGTAATGAATTAAAATTAATTGATTTTGATAATAATAAATTAATTAATACGGATATTTTAACAAACGATGAAAATATTGAAAAATATTTAAATGAAAATTTTCCTTCTTATCTTGCGAATTCTAGTTTAAGAAATTATTTTAGAATAATTGATACAAATTATACGATTAATAATATGAAATATGTGCCTATTTTAAATGAAGAGCAAATTAATAATAAAGATGAATTTTGTTTGATGAATTATGAAAATTTTAAACCGATTTTAATTACTGTTAGTAAAAAAGGAATTGTTGATATTTATAATTACAAATTAGGTTTGAATAAAATTGGAAATTTGAATATTTTAGTTGGTTTGAAGGACATTAATAATTTTTCTGAAATAAATGAAATTTTTTGGGTTGATAAAACGAAATTGATAAAAAATATAAAAGATATTTTAAATAATAAAAACTTTTTAAAAAAAAATAATAATAATGATTATAATTTGAATAATTTATTTGAGCAAAAGAATAAAAAACAAGAAAAAGAATTTAAATATAATGAAAAAAATTTTAAAAATTTGATTGGAATGGGATTTAGTAAAAAAAGTTCTATTAATGCGTTAAAATTGCATCAAAATAATTTTGAAAAAGCATTAGAATATTTATTAGAAAATCCGCCTTTGAATGATAATGATGAAAAAGAAAAAGAAAAAAGAGAAGAAAATGAAAAAAAATTAAAAATTAAAATTGAAAAATGGCAATGCGAAGTTTGTACTTTTATTAATGAAAAAGGAGATTTAAATTGCGAAATGTGTGAAAGTCCAATTCCTGAAAAAATATTGAAAGAATTTGAAGAAAAAACGAAAAAAATGAAAGAAGAAGAAGAAAAGAAAAAAAAATCTGAAGAAGAAAAAAATAAAAGTTTAAAAAAAGACCAACCAGAAGAAATAAAAAAACCCGAAATTATTTACAAATATCAAAACGTAACAATATTAAAAGTTCACATAGTTTTTAACCCAAAATCAAACGATTCAATCGCTCCATTTTTATTAATATGCAATTTCTTCGATCACATAAAATCCGAATTAATAATCGTTGTTTACAAACTAATGATCAATCCTTTAATATTAAAAGATTTTATTAAAATAAATAATAACAACATAATTTCAGAAAACATTACAAATAGACAATTTTCATCTATTCAAAATGCAATTCAATATTTAAATCAAAATTTTTTTAATAATTTACACACTTTGTTTCCTTTATTTTTAGGCGAAAATAAAAATGAATCTTATAAACATTTAATTCCAATTGAAGAAGCTAATTTTAAATTAAATATTACTTCATATTTTGATAGTAATTATTATTTTGAAAAAAATGAAATTGTTTATAATATTTTAATTGAAAATTCTGAGCAAAAAATTGAAATTTTAACTTTTGATATTAATAATAAATTTAAATTTGATTCGATTTTTAATAAATCTTTAACGATTGTTTTAAATAATAAACAAGAATTAAAAAATATTAAAATAAAAGAAGAAATTGAAAAAATTAATAAGGATGAATTTTTAACTGATATTAAAATTTTTGCTGATAATGAAAAAATTTTAATTGTTACGAAAAGTGTTTTTTTAACTATTAATAAAAAAAATAATTATAATTTAATTTGTAAAAAATTATCAGAAGAACAAATTAAAAATTTCAAAAGAATTAATACGATTTATAATGAAAATGAACAAATAAAAAAATTAGAAATTTATGATGAAAATTTAAAAATTGTTGATTTAAATTTAGAAGAAAATAAAAATTATAATAAAAATATTTCTTATGATTCAAATAATGAAATTATTATTGATTTAGATAAAATAAACATTAACGATTTTACTGAAAATGAAATTGATTCTTTTGCAGAAAATTTAGATTTTGAAAAAGTTGATTTAAATTTATCAAAAAATCCAAATTTAAACGGATTAACAAAATCACACAAAAACAACAATTTTTATAATAAATTTTATTACAATTCAAATAAAATAAATAATTTAACAATCACATTAAACGAACCAAAATCAATAATTTCAATAGAATTAAATTTATTATTTAATTTACAAAACACAAACATTTTAAATAATAATAATAATAATTTATCAAACAAAAAAAATTTTTCTTTAGATTTAATAACAAATTCTTTCGATGAAACGGAATTATTTAAATTAAATAATTTAATTCCTTTGACAGTTTATGATTTTAAAGGTGCGCAAAGCAAACTTTCAATAAACATTAGTAGAATGTTAATAACAAATCAAAGATTCATTTCAAATTATCCAAAACCTGAATATATTTTTACACATTTAAATCAAAAATCTTTCATTGTTGATAATATTATAATCGGAAGCGACATTAATCCCAAAAGCACAGATTATCCTTTTGGAGAGGGGTTAATTTTTATTACGAATAATATTGAAAATATTAATATTGCGAAAGAAAAATATTCTGATATTAAATATGAAGAATTGAAAAATATTTTAAAGGAAAAAAATGATAAAAATGAAGATTTATTTGAATTTGATCCGATTTGTTATGTAAAAATGAATAATGAATTTGAGTATTTTAAAACGAGTTTGTATAAAAAAAGAATTGGAAAATTTATTTATTTTCTTCCTTTGAATGGAAGAGATGGAAATTTTAATAAATTTGATACGCAATTGATGAGTTTTTTGTTTTTTGGTGTTGAAGGGAAAATTCTTAATGAAAATGTTTTGAATGAAAATAATTTAGAAGAGAAAAATAATTTAATTGAGAAAATTTTTGGAGAGAAAAAAATTATTAAAAATTCGAAAATTGAAATTTTTGGTTTGAAAGAAAATGAAAAAATTAAATTATGTGAAAATAATGATTTGATTATTAATAATATTATTAAAAATAATGAAATTTTAGGAAATTTTTATGAATCGAAAAATTATTTAAATAATGAAAAATTTAAAAAAGAAAAATTTAATAAAATTGAAATTAATTTAACAAATATTTCAAATGAAAATTTTAAAAATTTGTCTTGTTCATTTAATTTAATTTCATTTAAAAATGTAAAAAATAAAAATAATAATAATTCAGAAAATAATTTATTATTAAATAATTTTAATAATTTATTTTCAAATTCAGAAAAATTCGAAAAATTTAATTTAATTCTCGCTTCAAAAATTTCAGATTTAAATTTAAATTTCAATAAACGAATTTCAATAATAAATTATTTATCAATTTTATTTGAAAAATATAATATTTTATCTGAAAAAATATTAACGAACATTGATTTTGTAAATTTCATTAAAAATAATTTAATTCAAAGCAATAATGATTTACTTTCAAACATTAGTTTTGAATTTTTACGAAATTGTTATGAAAATTATAATAAAATTAAAAATATCATAAACAACAATTTTGAAAATATTTTAAATAATTTATCAAAATTATCATTTACAAACAAAGGTTTTAATCAATTTGTTAATTTATTAAATATTATTAAATTAGATAAAAATAATTATCATGAAAAAATTATTCATTTAATTAATAAATGTATTGAAATTATTAAAAATAAAAATTTTCAAATTGATGAACAAATTTATTTAAATTCGTATTTAAATATTAATGAATATCCGTTTGATTTTTATAAATTTAATTATGAAATTAATAGTTTAAATAAAAAAAATTCTTCTTTAATTCCTTTGTTTTATACATGTTTAAGCGACATTAAAAATGAAACTATGACGTTAAAAATTGATTTAAAAAAAGTTTTTTTAATTGAAAAAATTAAATTAAATTTTAGTAAAAATCAAAATAATGATTTATTTAATTTTAAAATTAATGTTTTCTCTATTAATAATAATTCAGATCAATTTGAAATTAAATCGTTTAAATTTTATTATGATCACATGTGGAAACAATTAAAAAAATATGTTACAAAAGAAAATGAAAATAAAGATAATAATTATTATTATAATTATTATAATAATAATAATAATAATAATAATAATAAAATAATAGAAAAAAAAGAAGTAACATTTTTTGGTTCAAACGATTTTTATTCTTTAAATTTCAATTATAAAAACACAAATAATGAATTTGAAACTCGTTACATTTTAATATCAATTTCGATTAATAACAGTTCGAATGAAAATAAAAATTTTCCTTTGAATTGTAAAATAATTCCTGTTTTGTATGGAAAAGAATCAGATTTGCCTAATTATGAACTATCAGAATTAAATAAAAATTTAAATTTAAACATTTCAAAAACATTAGAAAAAGTTTTAATTGATGGAGAAAATTACGAAATTAAAAACATTATTGGAGAAAATTCAAAATATTTAATTGAATATAATAAAAAAGATTTAAATGAAAAGAAAAATGATGAAAATGAAGAAATTATTTTACAAACGAAATTTATTAATGACATTCAAAAAGAAAAAGAAAATTTAAAGAAAATTATTGATAAAATAAAAGAAAATAAATTATACAATGAAAATAAAGAAAAAAATAAAGTTATTAATTCAATTGATTCTATTAAAAATCTTCAAAATAAACTTAATGAATTTAATATAAAATCAACATTAGAAGATAGTTTAAGTTTAAATATTCAAATAATAAAAATTTTAGTAAATGAATTAAATAAATTATTTATAGAAAAAAAAACGAATTTTGATTTAAATTTGAATTTTTTACAAGATTTATTAATAATTTGTGTTTTTAATGAAAAATCGAATTTTGAATTAGAAAATGAAATTTTGAAATTAATAAAAATTAATTTTGAAAAAAATGAAAAAAATTTATTTAATAATTTAATAAATTTTTATTTAATAAAAGAAAATGAAAATATTAATTCATTTAGTTTAATTGATACGTTTAATAAATTAGATTTTAATAGTGAATTATTAATAAATGAAATTAAAAATAATTTTGAATTAGAAAAAATTAATGAATGGAATGCAAAAAATTTTAAAAATAATTTTTATAAAATTTCGATTTTTATAATTTTATTAATAATAAAAATCAAAAATAAAAATTTCAAAAATTTAAATAATATTTATAAAATTTGTATTGATTGTATTAATAAATTAATAAATAACAAAGAAATTAAAATTGATTTTTCTTTAATTAATTTAATTTTAATTCAAATTTTAAATTTATTCTATGAATTTATTAATAATATTGAAAAAAATAAACGAATTGAAAACATTGAAATTGATTCAGCAATTGATTTTTTCATTGAAATTTTATTTAAATTTTGGGAAAATTATTCAATAAAAGAAAAACTAATAAAAATAATAAATTTATTAATCGATCCTTACGATTTATTAACAAACAAAGAAAATGATAAAATAATTCCAAATAATTTTAATAATAATGAAAAAATTGTTATTATTATTCAAAATAAAATAATTAATTTAATAGAAACAAATAATAAAAATAATGAAAAAAATAATGAAAATGAAACAAATTCTGAAAAAATGGATTTTATTTTAAATTTATTAAATAAATGTTACACTTTAAATTCTTTGCACGAAGCAGGTTCATTAGAAAAAACAAAAAATGAAGAAATAATAAAAATTAATAATTCAAAAATTATAAATAGTTTTGTTAATTATAATAAAACTTCAAAAATTGGTTTGAGTGAAATTAATAATTTTTGGAAGAATTTAACAAATATTTTAGAAAAAGGAAATTTAGATATGATGTTTTATGATAATAATTTTGAAAATTTAATAAAAAATCAATTTTTAAAATTTGAAATTAAATCACAAGAATTTTTATATTCACAATTTATAAAAGCTTTTAGAATTTTATATAAAAAAGATAATTTTAAATTAAATAATAATATGATTTTTCAAATTTTCAATGTTATTAATATTATAATTAAAAAATATCAAAATGAAGTTGATTTAAATAATCAAATTAATTATAATTATTTATTAGATTTTATTAATAATTTAATGGAAGTTTTATTATTTGGTGATTTTGGAAAGACTCAAATTGAAAAAGATAATAAATTACAAAATAATAATAATAATAATATTAATTTTAATTTCGATGATCAAAAAAATTATGAATTATTTAAAAATTTATTTGAAAATATTTCTAATTTTTTACTTATTTTTTTCAATTATTCTTCTTTTTCAGGAGCTCTTTGTGGAAATGTTGTTGTATTTAAAAGAAGTTGTGTTTTGAAATATATTTTATTTATTTTATCTACGAATATTAATAATTTTTATAATCATTTAACAAATGATGAAATAAAATCAAAAGAATTTCGAAAAATTATAAAAAATTATTTAATTTACTTAATTTTTAATTATCACAAATTCAAAACGAATGTTTCGCCTTTGACTAAAAATGTTATTGATTGTTACAATTTTACGAAAATTATCATTGAAAATTGTAGTAATAATAAAGATTTAATTGAAATTAATTTAATTGAAATTATGGACATTGTTGGAAAAGTTGATTATGAAGTTTTTAATGCAATTAAAACTGAAAAAATTCCAAATAAATTGGGAATAAAAATTATTGATAAATTATTTAATACATTAAAATCTCTATTAAATAAATTCTTAATTGATGATAACATAACAAAATATTTCGCTTTTCAATTGCAAGGATTTAAATTTTTCACTGATAGAATAATTTCACATAATTTAAACAAAACCAAAAAATTAAATAATATAAATAATAATAATAATAATAATAATAATTACGATTTAAATGAATTAAACATTGAATTATTAAAAAATATTAATAATGAATTTGATTTTAATAATAATGATTCTAAAAATAATATTAATAATAATAATAATAATAAAAATGATGAAAATGATAAATTAAAAATAAAAAACACAAACAATTTCCAATTTTTTTCTAATTATTTATTCCCAATAAATTTAAATAATAATAATAGTTTATTCAATTACGATAATAATAAAAACAACAAAGAAAACAACAAAAACGAAAAATTTTTCATTGGCGATTTAAAAAACTACAAAAAACAAGAATTTGCAATAATAAACGAATTAGTTTTATTAGAAGGAAAAGATTTCGAAACAATAAAAACCAATCCCACAATTTTAAACAACACAAACTGGTCAAGTAAAAAAAAACCAAACACTGGCCAAGTAATTTATCGTGATTTTAAATCAGAAGATTATTACGAAGAATCTTTCTATTTCAAATACAAATATCCAATAGAATTAAAAGAAGTTCTAATAACATTCAACAACAACATTAGCATCATTGGTTTAGGCGATAGAATTTCGGGTCAATTTCCGAACATTTATTTAGAATGTGGAAATAATTTAAATAAATTAGACATTTGTGTAGAATTGAATAAAATAATCGATGAGCAATACAATGAACGTGGACTTTCAGTTTTTGGTTTTAATTTTTTCAGCAACGTTCCTGAAAAAATAAAAAATGATGAAAAATATATTGAAAATTTCATACAACAAATTGTAAATGTTCATGCGCAGTATTTTAAATTTATTATTCGTCGTCCTGTGATTCTTTCTAATAAAAATACGCATAATAATAAAATTCAAACTGCGAATTGCATTTATGCGATTAATTGCGTTTCTTTAATTGGAGAGAAAATATGTGAAAAAAATCAAGTCATTGAATTTATAGAAGAAAAAGAAAAAAACATTTCAATTAAAATTATAAGTAAAATTTTCACTGCGGAATTTATGGATACTTTAAAACATATTGCGCAAGACAAAGCGATTATTGATAATATAAAATTGATTTATAATTCGTTTGAACCTTATTTAGAAAAATATGCGAATATTTTGGGCAGAATTTTAATTAATGTTTCGAAATATAATTTTGAACTTGGTGAATGGCTTTTGAATAGATTGTTGAATGTTGATAATAAAGAAATTCATGCGAAACTTGCGGTTGAAATTACGAAAAATTCAGCTGAATATGTGCATGATAGAATTAATAAATATTTGAAGTTTGTTTTTGATGAAATTAATGTTATTAATAATGAAAATGTTATTAATAATATTAATAATAATAATAAAAATTATAATGAAATGATTGAAAATATTGGAAATTTTATTAATTATTTTTGTATTGCGTTGAATAGTTTATTAATTAGTCCGTTTCAAAAAATTATTAAAATTAATATTAATTATGAAGATTTGAGAAATTTAATATTGAAACTTAAAAAATATTCTTTAATTAAGAAAAAAATTATGAATTTTATTTCATTATTGAGCATTCCTAATAAAAAATTAATAATCAACGAAAATGAAATTAATACAATTAATAATAAAAATAATCTTTCAGAAACATTGAAATTATTAGAAAATTTGTATGAAAAAGAATTTATTTATGATTATTTAGAAATTTTATCTTTGATTTGTAATAATAATGAATATGAAAAGATTTTTATTGAAAGAAATTCAACGAAATTTTATTGCGAAATGTTTATTAATGAAATTGATAATAATTTACGCGGAAAAAACATTTTATTTTTAATGAATGTTTTAAAAAATTTAAGTTATTCAAAAGAATTTGTAATTCAAGTTCGTTTGAATGATTATGATTTTCGAATATTTGATATTTTAAAAAATAAAAATAAACTTTCAGACACAATATTTTTAAATAATAACATTTATTTCTTAAGAAATTTTGTTAAATTCATTAGAAATTGCATCAGCGATGATAAAAAATCACATGAAAAATTAGCTAAAATTTTAATGGAAGATTTAGAATTAAGTAAAAAAAAATTAGATAAAAATTACGTTAATAATGTTTTAATGCCTCTATTAAAAATCGAAAAAACAATCAATGTTTGTGTTCATCCAATCGATAATAAAATAAAAAACATTTATAGTTCATACATTAATTTAGAATTAAACAACGAAAAAGAAGAATCAAACGAAAATAAACCAATTTTAAATGAAAATAATAATAATGATTCTCTTTTTAAAACAAAATCTTTAAATTCAATTTTATTTCCAAAATCAAACGAAAATAAATCAAAATCAATCATACCAGAAAGTGAATTAAATCAAGAAACTCAAAATTTATTTACAAATTTATTTACAAATTATGAATATCAACCAGGAAAAAAATTCAATGAAATGACATTCAAAAAAATTTTCTCTTCAAAAGGACTCGATTCAAAAAAAATCAAAGAAAATCTTACAAATCAAGTTTCAAATCAAGGACCATTTTTAATCATTTTGTATCCTCAAAATTCATTCATTTTCGATAATGTAAACAAACAAACAACATTTTTTTTCTACAACGGAAATTTTCCTAATGTTTCAATAAACATGCTTCCTTTAGATGAAAACATAAAAATTCCATACACAAATCAAAATTTCGTATGTCAAATCAGCGGAAAAAAATTCATTACGGCAAGTTTTAAAAGCGACATTGATTTCAATACAGGAAAACCATATGAATTAGGTTATTTTTCAGTCGAAGGTTATTCATTAATTATTAATATTACGGATATTATTAATTTATATTTAACTGAACCCAGCAGCAGTAATGTTAATCCTTACATTGATAATATCGTTATTAATAAATCGAATGAAATGGAAGATCTGAAATTCACTGAAATTAGCGATTATGAAATTTACATTGCCGTTGTGAAAAAAAGCAACAATGATAAAAAAATTCTCGGAATTAATAATAATAATAACTCGAAAATCATTCCTATTAAATACATTGATGAAACAGGGAATTTAAAATACAATGAAGTTTTAAATAATAAATATTTCAATGTTAATAATCCTCTTAATTCTATTCGAAGCAATCCAATTTTTGAAATTCCTGCTAATGTTACAATTAAAAATATAAAAGATATGCTCATTACTGATTTAATTCCTTTCAAAAAATTATCTGATGGTTCGATTCTTGAAAACAACACAATTTTGGAAAAAATCGCCATTGAAAATAATAATATTTTAGATATTTATTATGAAATTGATTCGCTTATTGAATTACGAGAAAAAATTATGAATAATGAAATTACTTTATTCAATGACATTGAAGTAAAACCTGAATATAATATTATTAATTACGAACCGAATCTTCCAGTTTTGAAAGAATTTGAAAAAATGGGTGGATTAAAAAAAATAATCGATGTTTTAACAGAAACAATAAAACATTGGAATAATTCAGAAGCATCTGAATTTTGGTTGAAATGGATTGAAGAAGTGAGTAAATTCGTATTAATTCCATCGTTTTTTTCTGCTTTAGTTAGGCACAATAAATGTTTTAATATTATTTTTAATTTACTCTGTGGAGTTTATGATAATAAATCAAATGATAAAGACATTGGAATCGAAGCTACGAAATACATTTATGAAATTTTAGATAGCACGTTTAAAGAAAGCAAATCAGCTGAATTAAGACAAGTTGCAATTGATACGGGAATATTTAATTTAATATTAGAAAAATTGGAACATTTAACACATGAAAAACCAAGAAAATTCATGCCAGGAAATGAAAATGATGAAAATAATAATAATGATAATAACAAAAATAAAGATAATAATAACAATCATGATGTAAAAAAAAAATCAAAAAAAGGTGTTGGCTATGGCAGCGATCAAACTGGGGATAATAAAACATGGGATGTTTCGCAATATTTAGAAGGAAAACATTCAAATAGTATTCAAATCGCAAGTTTAATTAATTTATTAACTGACTTTTTTGATACATCTGAAATGAAAATGAATGAAAAATTATTAAATATTTTCCTAGAAAGTGTAATTTTGCCTTGTATTGAAAGCGCTTATCGAGGAGGAACTTTATTAGAACTTGCAAAAGATGCAGAACTTTATTATGCTTATTTAGATATGACTGTGAAAATATCAAAAAATCCAACTTTCATTCCTTTGCTTTTAGACATATCAAAAGATTATAAACCTATTCAAACACAAAGTATTTATACATTATTATCTCTTTTATATGAAGGAGTTGTTATTTTTTCAAACGTTTTAAAACACGATAAAACTTCAGTTATCGATAATAAATCTAAATCAACGGAAGAAAAACTCGCAAATGAAATATTAAACACATATGAAATCGTAACTAAAAACATTAAAGCATATAAAACACATTTAGATTCAGGTAAAAACATAACAGAAATACTAAAACTTCCAATACCAAAATCATATCCTTTATTACTACGTGAATTAGCTTTTGATTACATGTCAATGCGCAACGCAAACGGAAGTATCGTTCATTACTACTCAAGCAACAACAGTGGCGAACCAACAAACGCAAAGGCAATTCGATTAGCGCAAGAATTCGCGGATCTTCCACGTTCGCTTCCAATCGAAAGCACAAATAGTATTTACGTTCGAGTAGACAAAGACAACATGGATTTCATGAAGGTATTAATAATGGGAAGTGAAGGCACCCCCTACAGCAATGGAGCTTTTCAATTCGATGTATTTTTTGATAGTCAATATCCATCTTCTCCACCAAAAGTTAATTTAATGACGACTGGAAATGGCACAGTGCGATTTAACCCGAATTTATATTCGAATGGTAAAGTATGTCTAAGTTTATTAGGAACATGGCGAGGGCAAAGCACTGAAAATTGGGACCCGAAAATATCAACTTTATTGCAGGTTTTGATAAGTATTCAGAGCATAATTATGAGTGATTTGGTTTATTTCAATGAACCTTCGTGTGAAAGTGAAATGGGCACCCCCCAAGGGGAAGCGAAAAATGAGGCATATTCGAATATTGTTAGATATTGCAATATTAAGTTTGCGATGATTGAGCAGATTAAAAATCCGAGCAAAGGATTTGAAGAGGTTATTAAAAGACATTTTTATTTGAAAAAAGAACAAATTATTAAAGAAGTTAAAGAATGGGTGGAATTAAGTAAAAAAAAAGAAGCGAAATATACATCTTTTAGTTATGATCATAATACAACTTGGGCATCGAAATTTAATCAACCGAAAAATTATACAAAAATGTTAGAAGAAATTATTATCGAACTTGAAAAAACTCTTAATCAATTGCCTTTACCAACTGATTTGCAAAAAAAAGCAGAAGATGAAAAGAAAGAAAAAATGAAAAAAGTTGAAAAAATGACGTTTGAAAATTTAGAAAATGTTGATGTGTCTTATAATAACACTAACAATAAAGAAATTATTAGCAACGTTAAAGAAATAAATATCAATGATGATAAAGTTAAAGATAGATGGTCTAGATACATAGGAGCAATGGGATTAGAAGCAGTGCAACGTCAAGCAAATTCATCTATATTTATTTCAGGCATGGGTGGACTTGGAATAGAAATAGCAAAAAATATCGTTTTGTCTGGATGTAAAAATTTAACTATTCATGATACAAAACAAACGAATTTTTATGATTTATCTTCTCAATTTTATTTAAATGAAAATGACATTGGAAAAAATCGAGCTGAATGTTCATTAAAAAAACTTCAGGAATTGAATTTATATGTTAAAATCGATTTAAATACAAATAAATTACCAAATAATTTCGAAGAATGTGAGAAATTTTTCTTAAATAAATACAATTGCATAGTTCTAACAGAATGCGACAATAAAACATTAATTTCAATAGATAATTATTGTCGAAATAAAAATATTTTCCTCGTAATTTGTGATGTTTATGGTGGAATTGGAAGATTAATAAATGATTTTGGAGAGAAATTCATTGTGAATGACAAAGATGGAGAAGAAATAAAAGAAGCAATGTTAAAAAACATAGAAATTAATAAAGATGATTTAAATAAAGCGAAAGTTTCAGTTTTAGATGGAACGAGACATGAATTCGTTGATGATGATTTAGTTGAAATTAATGAAGTTGTTGGAATGGATGGAATTAATAAAAAACAGTTTAAAATCAAAGTTTTAACACCAGAAACATTTGAATTAATCGGAGATTTTAAAGATTTTGTTGATAAAAAATATGAACGAAATGGAATTGTAAGACAAATCAAACAAAAATACGAAATTAAATTCGATTCGATTGAAAATATTTTAAATATCAATAATAAAAAAAATGCAATTGAAAAATACATTGATAATAACATGAGCATTAGTGATTTTACTAAAATTAATAATGGTTATATTATTCATTTAATTTTAAACGCTTTGGATGAAATGAAAAACAAAATAGATTTAATTGAACCATGGAACATTGAAACATATAAAAAAATATATGAAAAAATTGAATCATTCGATAAAGAAATTTTATCATCAGAAGAAAACAAAAAATTAATTGCTATTGTTTCATTCACATGCATGACGCAATTTCCAACATTATGCGCTTATTTCGGCGGATTTGCCGCACAAGAAGTAATAAAATCAATAACAAACAAATACTATCCAGTCAATCAAATGATGTTTCAAGATGTTTCAGAAATTTTCCCAAACATTGATTGCAAAGAAATAGAAGAATCAATAAAAAAATTCAATTATAAAAATAACAAAAATCGTTTAGATGGATTAAAAATTTTATTAGGCAATGAAGATCTAAATAAAATATTAAACACTAAAATTATGATCGTTGGCGCAGGCGCAATCGGCTGTGAATTAATAAAAAACTTCTCAATGTTAAATGTCGGAACAGGCGAAAATGGCTCAATTTTCATAACAGATCCAGACATAATCGAACCAAGTAATTTAACACGTCAATTTTTATTCCGCGAAAAACACATTCGCTTGCCAAAATCAGTCATTGCGGCAGCAGCAGCAATTCAAATGAATCCTAATTTAAAAAACAAAATCTTCGCTAAAATAGACAAAGTAAGCGAAGAAACAGAAAATATTTTTACAGATAAATTCATATCGAATCTTAATTTAATCTCAAACGCATTAGATAACATAAACGCAAGAAGATACATTGATTCTCGCTGTGTGAGTAATAGAATTCCTTTGCTTGAAAGTGGAACATTAGGACCAAAAGGACATGTGCAAGTTATTATTCCTTTTAAAACTGAAAGTTACTCATCTCAAAATGATCCTGAAGTTAGTAATGACATTCCGCAATGCACTTTAAAAATGTTCCCTGAAGAAGCTATTCATTGCGTTGAATGGGCGCGCGATCAATTTGGAAAAATGTTTACTCAATTGCCGAAAATTGTTAATAAAATATGTGATGAATTTTATAATAATAATGGTGATGTTAAAAATGATGAAATTAAGTTAATTAAAAAGACTTTAAAATGGATTAAAAAAACACCGAAAAATTTCGATGATTGTTTGATTCTAGCGAGACAGAAATTTAATAAAGTTTTTTGTAATAATATTAAACAATTATTATATGCTTATCCACTTGATAAAAAAGATAAACAAGGAAAATTGTTTTGGACTCTGCCCAAACGACCACCAAAAATAGATGATTTTGATGTTAATGATAATTTATGTATTGATTTTATAAGCGCATATGCGTGTTTAATGGCAAATATGTTTAATATAAAAATTCCTTATGAAAAACCGAGAGATTTTAATACAAAAAAAGAAATGACATTAAAAATAAAAGATGTCAAAGTTGAAGATTTCAAACCAAACGAAGAAAAATTAAAAGCAATTGAAAAAGAAGTCGAAGAAGAAGAAAATAAAAAAAATAACAATAAAGAAGAAGAAAATAATAATAATATAAATGTTATTACAAATGTAACTGAAGATGAAAATGTTATTAAAGAACTTACAAATATTTTAAATAATAATAAAAACAACATTAAAAAATTAACAAGCACAGAATTCGAAAAAGACAACGACAATAATTTCCACATAGACATAATATACGCAATGAGTGCTTTAAGATGTCGAAATTATAAATTAGAAATTATGGATTGGATAACAGTTAAAATAAAAGCAGGTAGAATAATTCCAGCTTTAGCAACTACAACATCATCAATTGCCGCTTTGCAATCACTAGAATTAATAAAAGTAATTAAAAATTTACCTTTAGAACAATATCGAAATAGTTTTCTTAATTTAGCCATTCCTTATTTACAAAGTTCTGAACCAGGTGTATGTAAAAAAGTAAAAATTCATGAAGGTTTAACAACGACTTTGTGGGATAGATGGGAAATTAATTTAGATAATGATAAGTGTAATATTAAAAGTTTGTTTGAAATTTTAAAGGCGAAATATATGCTATTTCCTAAAGATATTTTTAAAGGAAAAAAAGCTGTTTATAGCTATAATGCTTATAAAAATAAAAAAAATGTTAATGAAGAAATTATTAATAAAGATTTGACTGTTTTGTTGGATGTTGATAAAAACATTGATGAATATGTTGATTTAATGATTATGTTTACTAAAGATGAAAATTCTGATGAATATTTGAATGATATTCCTAAAATTAGAGTCTATTTTCAAAAATAAATAAGAAAATGTAATATTAAAATTAATATATATATAAATATTAATAAATTAATATTTAAAAATTAATTTATTTTTATAAATTAGATTTAAAAATTATTAATATTATTATTTAGATTAAATAAATTTTTTAATTTTTTTTTTATTAATTTTGGGGATTGGGGATTGGGGGATTGGGGATTGGGGATTGGGCCCAATCCCCAA
>JAEEGK010006888.1_pt1 | contig 27203 bp, 38 predicted proteins | sample 8958771 | NCBI WGS metagenome assembly JAEEGK01 (sample SAMN16246547, study PRJNA631951) | gut metagenome | biome: gut microbiome; feature: rumen; material: SC-attached | host: Bos | place: Iran: Karaj | collected 2018-10 | reverse complement strand
GATGAATATATTTTTGGAGTTTTGCCCTCAACTGAGTTTATTATGTTTAATCCTAATTTATGAAATGTAGATGCTTCAATTTCTTCCCCAGTTTCATTATGAATTCTATCTCGCATCTCCGAAGCCGAAGCATTTGTAAAAGATAAAACAAGGAAATCCTCAGGATTATACTGATTTTCATTAAGCAAATATTTTATCTTACCAACTACTGTTGTCGTTTTTCCTGTACCGGCACCGGCAATAATTAAATGATTTTTTGAAGGCTTAACAACTGATATCATCTGTTGTTTATCAAGCTTACGTCCTTCAACATTGCCTATTACCTCATATCCATGAGGGAGCAATCTTTCAGCTAAATCATTATTATGCTTTATGATGTTTTCTTTTAAAGTTTCAAATACAGAATTAAACAGTTGATTCTTCTCCCAAAGAGGAACATATCTAACTGCTTTTTTATAAGATTTTATTACTTCCGGAGTAAGTTTGTCTCGTAAAGAAGAATACTGATTTATCCAAACATCACTTGTTGTAACATCAACAAAAACATCATGATGAGCCAAATAACTGTTAGCAGCACCAATGGCTATATCAAGTTGATCACAGAATTCTCTGCATTCTCTTTCTTTTCTTTGTTTAGAAGATTCTTTTATTATTTTCGAAGTATTATTATCGCTATTCTGTTTTGTTTTTCTTCTAAAAAAACACATTTAGTTTTCCTTAGATATTCTGAATATATTTACAATTGGGATATCCACTACATCCATAAAACTGTTTACCAGCATATTGTCCGGTTTTTGCAGTTCGAAGAACGAGTTTTGAGCCACACTTCGGGCAAATTAATTCTTCATTATTCTCCGCTTTTACGATGTTTTCTTTTTCTTTTCTTACAAAATCCTCATATTTTTGAGAATAATTCGACTTATTGGGAATGCTTTTCGATAAGTAGAATTCAGCTAATTCCTTCATATCTTTTTCAAAATATTCCGGTTCTGTACATTCTTCTTCGCATTTCTTTATAAATGCCACCAATTGATCTGCACGAATAACCTTTTGTTTGATTTCTTTTTTTGCGAATTTATCATTCAAATAGGATTTCGGATTTGCGAGAACAACTATAGACTGGTAGCCTTTTTCAAAATTGCTCAAGAATAATTGCTTTGTAAGAAAGTTGCTTTTACTTGCTTTTCTGACTTCCTTCAAAACATTCATATGCCTTTCGTTTTGTGTAATAGGCGAATAAATACTTTCTTTGTATTTCTTTCCGTTAATTTCATACCTTCTAGTAAATTGTCCGTTGTTATCGATTTCAATATCACCCACGAGATTCTTGCATTCCAAAACATATATCTTTTTCCTGCATATTATTAGATAATCTATCTGAGCACTGAGGTCTTCATGTTCAAGATAAATATCATGCAATATATACATATCTAGCCCGCTATTCTTAAGCTCGTAAGCAATATTCTTTTCTCCTGCTTCTCCATAAGAAGCAAGTTTTATCTGCTTATCTATTTCTTCTTTTATTTGCGAAGATGCCTCAGCAGATAAACCCTTCATTTTATCAATGAAAGCGGATGTATCACTATCCTCTTTTACAAAAATCGGTCCAATAGATTTTGAAAATATGCCCATAGTTCTGATCCTTTACGCTACCATACAAAACTAATCTATTCTTTTATATTCACTTTATGAGCGCAAAAAACACAGGTTTTCCCTACCTGTGCTCCTAATTATTCTCTGTGTTTAATTAGTCCCCTGAATTCGTTAGTTTTCATTGCTTTTCACCCTCTGACATTATACCATAAAGAGCTTATTTTGACATCATTTTTTATTCAAAAACAAGCATTGTAACTCCGGGGTTTGTTTGATCCGGTACAATCTTGTATGTTCTCATAAACACACCTTCGGTTCTGACTGTATCTTTAAGTACGGTTCCGTGGTTAAAACCATGTATTATACGCATTGTAAAGGCCTGCCTGCATATGCAGGATATGTTCTTAAGCAGCCTAACCATAGCGTTACGGGTTAATCCGTGTACATTTACGGTCACAACATCATCTACTGTGAAATCCATTCTCTCAACATCAGTTTCTGATAATACAAGTTTAATTCTTTCTTCCATATGCAAGCTCCTTTCTGTAATCTGTTTTTTTATATCTTTCTGATTTTATCTTAACAGTTTTAACAAGAAGCGCTGTACAATAAATCGCCCTTAGATAAAAACGTCCTGTCGAAATTTATCGGCAGGACATTTCCATTCTTATTTAGAGCCATTGGGCCTATTCTATTTGAGTGTTTTTGAATATTCGAGGGTGAATATATTTCTATTTGTATCTATATCTTGCACGCTTACCATTTCGCCCACCATCATAATATTCAATTGTGATTTCAGGATGTTCGACAACCCAATCATAGAATGCCCTTCCCAAGCTTCCTGCACTTCCGGTAGACATTTCCGACCACTCATCCTCATTATAAAGGTCTCTTAATTCGAAGTATTTTGCTCGCTTAGCCTGAATAGTTGATTTAAAGTCAGGATTAAGTGCACGAGCATAAGCTTCCAATGGAGAATATATGTCTTTCTCATTGAATAAAACTGATCTTAAATAACTTTGCAAACTCTGACCTTTTTTTGCCGCCTTTTCTTCAAGTTCAATATAACGTTCATCGCTAACTGTAAAACGTATCGTTTTTGACATATCTATACCACCTTTCTCAATTGCATATCGATTGCAATGTCTAACATACGGAATTTCTCATCATTCATAGGCAGATCTATATCTGTGGTTACCATTTCAGAGAACGCTTTTTCAGGATCATACTTATCATATACATAAATACCAAGACGGTTTTCAAGCACATGATGATTTTTCGAATTAGGATCCTTGTCAAAAGCCTGTAATGATATAAACACCTTATGATTATTAATTGATGCATCTATATACTTCCAATTACTTAAATTATACTCAGCTATAGTTCCACCAGACGTGTAATTTTCTTTTCCTTTTCCTGCACGTGGATTCTTTGAAACTTTAAAACCTTTACTAGCAAGGTGTTTAACAATACCCATACGCTCTTCCTCGCGCAATTCTTCTAATCTAATAAATGTTTCAGTAAATATATCCATAATAATCCCCCTTTAAAAGTCATAACTATTGCTTTAGTTATATTTTAATAACAAGAGCAATAGTTGTCAATTATTATTTTACGATTTTTTTCTATACAAAAATGGCACCAACTTTCGTTGATGCCATTTCATCTCTTTGGTTAAAACCTATTTCATTACTCCATATAATACTGCAACAACTCATATCTGAGCTTGCAACCCTCGTATATTTCTGCCGGCAGCAAAGCTCTTGCCACGAGTTTTAAATCGTCGCTTTCTATATCGATTCTTTTAAGATTTGCATAGTCTCCGTCTATGCTTACGACTTCGTAGTACCAGGTCTCCATTTCGTGTTCCTTTCACTATCTTTTATGAGCAAAATTATACCAAAAATCCGCGTGATTTTACAGTCTGCAATTATCCATTTCGTTCTCGAAATACCTTGTGTTGAAAGGTACTGCTGTTATGCCCCTAACCATTTGGGGACGGTTCTGTTTTGGCCTTTTTTACCAGGTGGGGACACATCTTGCTTGAGTTGAATAATAAATGCCCGACTCTAACGAGCCGGGCATTGTGTAATAGTAGTTAAAACAATATCAAACTTTTTCATGAATTTTCAGCCCGTCAGAGATTTCTTTTATCCTTTCATACGGAACTTTGCAAGCTTTTACGATATCTTTTATATCCATTCCGCTTTGAAGCATATTTGTAATAAGCTCAAATTCCTTTTCTTCGCGTCCTTCTTCCCTGGCATCTAGTAATCTTTCAAATTCTCTCATATACTGTGACCTCCAGTTCCAATTCTTTCTGCCCTTTTCTACTGCAATTACCGTTTTTAATCATCGTAAACATTTCTTCTGTGGCCAATTTTAATGACAATAATAACAAGTTTATCATCTTGAATATCGGCCAAAATCCTGTAATCTCCGACTCTGTATCGCCATTGTCCGGAACGATTTTCTGAAAGGCCTTTTCCATATATTCTTGGATTCTCACAATCAACTAAATTCTTGTCAATCCAGGCTTTTAAAAACTTTCTTACTCCGGGATCAAGTTTTTTTATGGATTTGACGGCTTTTTCGGTATATTCAACAGAATATTTCATAAGCCAAGCTCTTTCCAGACTTCTTCATGCGAATATGTTTTAACGTTTCCTTTAGCTTTTTCCTCCTCATATTCGTCAAATACTTTCATATCATACTCGTCTTCTATTCTGTCAAACAAAGCTCTTTTAAACGCTTCCGCAAGAGAAATATTATTTATTTTTGCATAATTTTCGGCGATGTCTTTTTCTTCTTTTGTCATCCTTATGGAATAACTCATAAAAATCATCTCCTTTCTTTGTAGTACAATTGTACTACATTTTGGGGGTTGTGTCAAAAAATTCCCGGAAAATAGGCCAGAGGGACGGTTCTTCCGGTCCTTTTCGGACCATCAGAACCGTCCCCCTGGCTCTAATCTATATCCACCTTTTACTCATTTTACTTGTCCGGAACAGGGGTTGGGGTCGCCCGGGCTGCTTGCCTGGTAAGCATTGTATGGCGCCCGGGCGATAGAAAGGTTTCCGGAACTTGTTCCTCTATATACGGTATAACTCTAATGCGTCAACACTTACATATCCGTTTGGGCGTGATATATAAGTATATTCTTCTTGTTTGGCAAATTAGTGTAGTAGCAGAGTAAAGTGTAACGGTGGGGGACGGACCTCCGAATATTAAAAATCTCTTTTTTTCTTTTAAGGTCGCAAATTGCGACCTTATAAATATCCGCTAGCATTATGCACAATTTTAGGTATCGTATTTCTATAGGCAAAAAGAGAAGATCAAATTGATTCATATTGATATTTGCTATATATTAGCATCATAAGGTTTACATTATCATCTCTTATTTTCCCTAATGAAACTAAATATATAACTTCATTGACAAACTTTTTGTATTGAAGTATCATTTTTGTAAACATAGGTAAATTTATAGAAAATACCGAGGATTACATAAATGTTATTATCATACAATGAAGCAATTGAACAGTACGGAAATGCTTATAAACTCGCCAAAGCGGTGGCTGATGGCTCCGTTTTTAAGATAGAAGACGGAATATATTCTACAAAAAAGCATGTATCCGAACTGGGAATTATTATGAAAAAATATCCGAAAGCTGTTTTGACTGGAGAATATGCTTTTTATGTTCACGGACTGACTAATCTTATTCCGGAGAAATATGACATTGCAACTCCTTCGAAATCAGCCAAATTATCGGATAATCGAATTAAACAGATTTATGTGAAAGAGGATATCTTTAATTTGGGAATTGAAGAAAAAGAAGAAAACGATGTACAAATTCGTATTTATGATAAAGAACGAATGCTTATAGAACTTTTACGAGCTAAAAATTCTATGCCGTACGACTTATACAAAGAAATTATTGTTCATTACAGAGAGATTATTTACGATCTTGAAATATGGCGAATTCAACAATACGCTTCAGTTTTCCCCAAGAGCAAAATGATATCCAAAGCGCTCGATGAGGAGGTTTTATAATTGAATTTACAGAAGTTGATGGATGCATATCTTGAAGAAGGACTGACTTCAGAACTAGCTTCATCACGTGTATGTCAAGATATCGTTTTAAAAGCCATATCTGAAGGACCTTTTAGCAGAAATGTTACGATAAAAGGCGGTGTGGTTATGAGGAGTCTAACGAAGAACAATCGTAGAGCGACCAAAGATATAGATTTAGACTTCATTCATTATTCTTTACAAGATGATTCTATTCGCGAATTTGTTCAGAGATTAAACTGTATCGATGGTATTCGAATTGAAATAAAAAATGAAATCACAGAACTAAAGCATCAAGACTATAAGGGTAAGAGTATCGAAGTAAGAATCAGCGATGAATCAGGGAATACGGTTTACAGTAAGATAGACATCGGCGTTCATAATCATCTTGAAATTGAGCAGGAAGAATACTGTTTTGATGTTTGCATGGATGATGAAGGATCAACACTTTTAAAAAATACAGTGGAACAATCTTTCGTTGAGAAACTGCGCTCTCTTTTAAAATTTGGAGCAAATAGCAGAAGATACAGGGATTTATATGATATGTTTTATCTCAAGGATATTGCTTCATCCGAAAAAATTTCAGATACGATTCGGATTTTAATATTTGATGATTCAGGAATGTTTGAAAAATCTTTTTCAGATATAGTTAGACGTTTGAAAACAACTTTTAAGGATGAACAGTATCTCAAACGTGCTTCTGAATCCCGCCAGAGATGGCTTGATAACGATATTTACGAAATCACAGATGGTATTGTGACATACTTGGAAAAAATGTAAGGCCGGAGGAAAAATCCTCCGGCTGTTTATTTTATTTTTTCTTCTTTTTCTTCATATAAATCACAAGCATTATAATCGCAATAACCCAGGCACAAATAATTGTAAATACGCCTGTTTCGCTGACAAAGAACTTTTTGTCGTCGCCTATTGTGATTACATCGAATACTGTCTGATCGAAAGCATTGTGTGCTGCGTGAAGGAATGCAGCGGGCCATACGCTCTTGCTCCAAAATGTCAGGATGCCTGCGATGATTCCGACAGGGAATATGCAAAGTACAAATGCAATAAGCTTATACCAGACAGGTGTACCTTCCATATAATCGCTGAATATTAGAAGCGGGAAATGCCACAGGCACCAGAAGATGCTGACTGCGGCCAATGCGCCCTTATCGCCGAGGCGCTGCATAAATGCCGGCAGCATAAAGCCTCTCCAGCCAATCTCTTCGCCGAGTGCCGTGATGAGCGAAATTAATACGCAAACTACCGTATATAAAGCCAGATCCTTTAAAACAATCGAAAATGCCACTCCACTGTAGCCGAAGTATTCCGGATGCATAGTCCAGTAAATCCTGTAAGGTATGAAAAGATATATGAAAGGAATTACTATTCCGAGCAAAACATATAACGGATTGCAGAATCTTATACCGGAATATCTGAATAGTTTGATGGGGTTAAATTTGTCTTTGTTATCTGCCATCGCTACCCCTGAGGCTATGAATGCCGAGATGGCAGGAACCCACATAAGAAGAGCCACCACCCACTCGATTTTGCCCGCACAGTATAGTGCCTCAGCTATGCCTGAGAGCAAAATTACGAGCGACATGAACACTGTGAGTGCTTTTTTGCTGATTCTGGGTTGTTTGAATTTTTCTTTAGTCTTTTTCATTGATTTTAAGCCTTTTCTCGTAAAAATTAAGTTTAGATTTAATGTATTATTTAGTTGACATAACTTTAATTTCGTTCTCTATCTCATCTAAAATCTGACTGTCGGGTCTGGTCATAATCCTGTACTGATACTGGGTCAGAGCCTCTTTGTAATAGTCGTTAATTTCGCAGTCCTCAATCCAGAGAGGGAGTATTTTTTTGCCAAATTTCTGCGCCGTCTCAAATTCGTAGCGAACCTCTTCGCTCTCCTGTGCGGATGATGAAAGAAGAATCAGAAACGCATCACATTTCTTAATCACTTCCGTCTCCACTTCTTTGTAATATCCGCCTATGCCGATGTCCTCAGGCGACTTCCACGTGAAAATCCCCCTGCTTTCAAGCTCCTGCTTTATCTCTGCCGCCATATTTGCATTTAACGTCCTATGGCTCATAAACACAAGTGGCGGTTTCGCCGGGCGCCAAGGTTCAGGCATTCCTGTCTCCCAGTAAAAGAAGATATTATGCGCCATCGTATCGGTTAAATCATCGTAAAACTGCGAGTTTTCAGGGTTTTTATCATAAAAGATTCGCCCAACCATCAGTTTGTGCAGGAATTTTTCATAATTTTCCATGTCTTTGCGGTCGATTACCCTGCCAAAGCCGATAATTTCATTCAAAGATCTGTTTCTCGCCTCTGCGCTTATCTCAAACTGCGGAAGCCAGAGCATTTCGTATATAAACGGTTTTATGCGGAATTTATCCTGCAGGTATTTTTCTACAGCAAGCCTGTTCTCTTTGATTCTTTTAGGAGAGAAAGTCACGTATTCGCAGGCTCTGTTTAAAAACCGAAGTTTTCCGTCCGATACTTGCATCGTGCTTCCCGGATAATAATCGAGCACGAACACGCCCATATGCGGCACAAAAAGCACCACATCGAGCTCTCTTTCGCTACCCTCGTACTCAATCTTCGGGCAAAACAGCGCATAAATATAGTCGGGCAGTGTTTTCATGATGTAATCATACATCTCCTGCTCCATCGGAAGTTTCGGTCTCTCGCCGATAAGTCTTGCCATATCTCTCCTCCCAGTGACCATTTAGGGACGTGTGCGGAGCACTTGGCGAGGTTCTTTCGAGCCTAGTGCGTGCCATGGGATTCCACTTGGTGAGGTTCTTTCGAACCTAGTGGAAGACCAGTGATATTTTGGCCTTTTTTACCATTTAAGAACCGTCCCCAAATGGTCTATTCACACTTCGAAAGCGATGAACCGCCGAAGTACTTGTTGGCGTAGTCAAACTCGTCCCAGGTCTCGTAGTACTCGAGGATGGTGTCGTCTGATTCGCTGGTTAAATATGTGTACTCAATACCGCTTGAGTTCATTGCCTTAATCATATATCCGCCTGATGCAAGTTTCTCTGATGCGAATATTTTGTCTGTGTATTCCTGTACGAAATTGCCGTCTGACATATGACCGTAGATAACATCCGAGCCCGTAAACTGAACATAGTATTCAGGCTCCATATTTTCGTCGTCAGTCATAACGATTGAAACTGTCTGCCATGTGCCGGGAATTACTACCTGACCTTCTACGGTAAAGTAGTCGCGAATGTTAAATGTCTGGCCGTTCTCGGTCTCTTCATCGATGATACCCGGAACAAGCTCGGTCACATATGTTTCGCCGCTTACACGGTCAATGTAATATCTTGTCTGTGAGCCTGTATATGATCTGTAAAGCACTACAATCTGCTTATTATCGCTTGATTCAACGACCCAGTACAAAGGGACTTCGCCTTCTTTAAGATAATCCACGATACCGGGATTTTCTTCGAGGCATAAATTCTGAATTGCAGAAAGTGCTGCATCATCCGTGATAGGTAAAATGTCTGCGTTTGCGGTTGTGTTGTTTTCTGCTGTGTTGTTGTCAGTCGTATTTCCGTCCGTCGTCTCAGTCTGGCCGCCTTCATTTCCATTATTTGTTTCCACGGAAATGATGTCCGGATTGTCGGAGCTTATATTAATGTTAGTCTGTTGTTTGCCATTGTCTGTTTCCACATTTATGGTCGCAGGAGTGTTCGTGCCTGCAGTCACCTCAACATTGGTGTGGTTATGATATGAACATGCAGTGAGCGAAATTATAGATAATGCAGCAAGTGCCGCTAAAAGATTCTTTTTCATTTTTGTATCTCCTTTTAATCTGGTGTCAGGCACCCTGCGGGAGCCGGCCACCATATTCAGTGCCTGACTCACAAAGTGTGTCTGGCACTATCGCCATATATTTTACCACATACCGCACAAAAACCCAAATTTAAAGGAGGAGTTTTCACCCCTCCATTAATCAGCTGTCTTTCCAGTTATCGTGCCTGTCCTTGTCTTTCTGCCTTTTGTTTCTTACGGACTCAGGCCTGACCGAACTTTTTCTCGGTCTGTATTTCGAACAGTTTTTGCACTTTTTAAGATCGACATCTACAAATCCTTTTTTGCAATCCGCGCCCTTGCAAACATAGTAAATGCAGGGCTCTGTTCTGTCTTTCATTGTTTTTCTCCTGTTTCTTTTATGGTTTACATAACTCTTGAATATGCCTCCAGTGTTCTACCGTCAAAGCATACCCACTCGATTAAATCAAACGCGTCGGGATTTTCCACCGCAAATCCTCTGACCGCATCCACTGCTGCCTCTGCCGCCATCTCTACCGGATATCCGTACACGCCTGTGGATATCGAAGGAAAGGCGATTTTACGAATGCCTTTTTCCACGGCGATCTTAAGCGAATTCACATAGCAGCTCCTTAAAAGTTTCTCTTCGCCCCTGGCTCCACCGCGCCAGATTGGGCCTACAGTATGTATTATATACTCACACGGCAAATTGTAGGCGGATGTAATCTTCGCCTCTCCTGTCGGACATCCGTGCAGCGTACGGCACTCTTCTAAAAGTTCCGGCCCCGCAGCACGATGAATCGCGCCGTCAACTCCGCCGCCGCCAAGCAGTGACTCATTCGCCGCATTAACTATCGCATCCACATCACTCTGTTTTGTTATATCTCCAAGAATTGCTTTGATTTCCATATTCCATCTCCTCTTTTTTGAGGTTCCAAATTGGAACCTCAAACATTTTCCAAAGTCAAAATTCTCTCTCATGCGCCTTGAAAAAATCATAATACACGCGCACATTCTTAAGCTCGGTCCACTTCTTCACATCTACCGGGTTTTCATCAAAATCATATATCTTACAATAATCCATCGCAAGCAGGAAAGGTGAATGCGTCGCGATTATGAACTGGCAGTTAAAGAATCGCGCAGAGTCCTGAACCAGTTTCATCAGTTCCAGCTGATTGTCGGTACTCATACTGTTCTCCGGCTCATCGAGAATGTAAAGCGCATTTTCTTTTATCATGTTTACGAAGTACATGAATGCGCTCTCGCCGTTTGAATGCTCGCGCACATTGTCTTTTAATTTGCTTCTGATATACTGCGACTGCGTCTTTCTCTTCGCCAGATTTCGGCGCTTCAGCTCCTCGTAATCGTCTATCGATTTCATCTGAAACGTCGAATACTTGTCGTTCATGTATTCTTCGAGCAGTTCTTCTCTTTTAAGATCAACGCCTTCGTTTAAGCTGCGCAAATTCAGCATAAAATCAAAGACATCGTCGCTCGTAATTATCCTGCTTTCTCTCGGAATCGTAGTGCTCTCAAAATCGCAGAAATCCAGATAATCCTCAAAGAAATTCGACCTGTTGTAAAGTGTTCCGCGCTCAATTCCAATCTTCTCCGCAATGATATTAAGTGCCGTGCTTTTGCCGCATCCGTTACTACCATAAAAGATAGTTATCGGCTCAAAATCCACCTGCCTCAGGCCATTCTTCGACAGTATTCCAAACGGATAGCATGTGTCATAGCAGGTTCGCTGTATGTTCCAGTGCGTGAACTGTTCTTCTTTTTCTATGGGGGCGAATTCAAATTTCTTTAGGTACATTTAGGTCTCTCATTTCCTATACTTGTTAAGGTTTATGCCTTCTCTCTTCGCCATTTTCAGAAGTTCTTCATCGCTCGCACTCGACGCATCCAGCATCTGGCAAAACCCAAAGCCTCCCGAGAATGTCGCACTCTGCGCAGCATACTCATTTTCAAGGTCCCGTCTGAGTCTTTTATAATCGTAATTACCCTGTGGTTTTCCGTCGTCAAATAAACCTCCAAATAAACCCATACGAGCCTCCTCTCTTTAGTAAAGATCCCCGATGTTTTTAATCTTATCTTTCATCTGCTTTACAACCCTGCTCGGTCCCGTGATTTTCACGCCGTCGCCAAGTGCAAATATCCATCCAAGGAATTGATCCGAAACAGCTACTTCAACATCAGTTTCGTACCAGCCGGCTTTCTTCGTCGCTTTTACGGGGATGCCTGTGCCGAAGCGGTCTAAAAGAACACCAACCATTTCTTCCTTGAAGGCGATGATTACATGCGTCTTTTCACCGCCGTACATACCGAAGCTCATCTTCGCATATTCTGCAAGATTGAATTCTCTGAAATCCGCACGGCCTTCACGTTTTTCCTCGACGATCTTGATGGATTTCATTTTGTCTACACGGTAGTGTTTGATCTTGCCTGCTTCCTCGTCAAAAGCGATTAAGTAATAATTTTCGTCATCCCACGTAAGCGCCCAGGGGCTCACTATGTAGAGGCCTTCCTTGCGCTTTTCCATCTTTTTGGAGACGTTCCATTTCATGTATTCAAAAGAAATTTTCTTATTCTCAAGAATTGCTCTGTGAATGTCGTCAACGATATAATAAATGCTCTCGTTCATGGTCTTAACTCGCCCGTGAACGGTCACCTGTCTTTTAAGCTGTTCCGCTTCGTATTCGCTTGCCAGCGTACCAACTTTTTCGATTAAGTCTTTGGACTTTTTCTCGGTGATAAATTTCGACGACTGAATGGCATCTACAAGCAGTTTAAGTTCCGCCACGTCAAACGTCTTGCTGGCCACATAATAATCGTATCCGCCGCCCCTGGTTTTCTGGCCGATGACATCGATACCGAGGATCTTTAGCGCCTCCATATCTTTATAAAGCGCCTTTCTGTCGGCCGTAACACCACAATCCTCCAGATAGCCCTGAATTTCAGGCATTGTCAGATGATGTTCCTCATCGGTTTTGGACAGCATAATCTGGGATAAATAACAGAGTTTGAGCTTTTGATTCTTTCCGCTGGGCATAATGAATACCTCCATTTCGAACACTGAAGACAACAGATACAAATAGATAATTCATTATACCATATTTTTTGTTTAAAAGGGCGATATAAGGGACTTAAAGTTTTTGAAAAGGATTGTCTTCCTTACATGTTTCGTAATACTTACAATTCAGGCAAAATCCTTTACAGCCCTTGTCCCGCTTTATGTTCTTCTTTATCCAGTAAAAAAATTTCTTCATGTCTCTCCCCTTATGTCACATTTTATTTGAAATTAAATCCGCAGTTTAGACATTCATACCTCGTTTTCATTTTTATTTCTTCGGGATATATTGTCGTTACATCCTCTACCAGAGGCTTGAACGGATTCAGCAGATGCAATTTCGTCTTCATGTGAATTTTAGGAGGTGTCGAGCTGTATTCAAAATCATACGTGCAATATGGGCATTTGCACTTCGGACATACAATATCTTTCCTGCCAAGAAGTGTGTGTTCCGTGATACCCGGGTGATTTGGCTTGTGATTCTGCCTTGCCCGCAACGAATAAAAGTCTTCCGAAAGCGTATTAATAAGCGGAATACCAAACACCACAAAACATATTAATGCCGGAATAATCGTGCATAATAATGTATCCATATTTTCTCCTCCTGCATAAATCCTATCATATAAGAATTTGTTCGATGTCCCATAAAACGCCCTTATACTTTTACAACGATTGTCATTCGCTCACGCATGTTTTATTTTACGCGCGCTTTGTTCGTTCCCTTCATTTTGCGCGTAGTTTCCAGCCCTAACTCGCATTCTTGTACGTGCGTTTTCTTCATTTCCTTTCTTTCACACGTAAATTTCTGTTCTAGCTTGCTTTCTTTTACGTGCATTTTCTTCTATTCTTTTATTTTGCACGTAGTTACCAGCCCGCGCCCGCTTTCTTTTACGCGCATTTTCTTCTATTCTTTTATTTTGCACGTAGCTACTAGCCCTAAAACTGAATAAAGCGCATTTTATCGGACTTCGGCAATAAAAAAAGACTCCGAAGAGTCTTTTTCTTTTAACCTATTGTATCTCCCATAGACGAAAGTGTTACTTTGTCATAAGCTTTAACCTTATCATTTGGATGTGGTTCAATACCAATAATTGTTATATCTCCTTTGTTTGGACCATAAACCCAGAATATTCTTCCGGCCGCCGGTTTGTTATTCTCGAGATATGATTCCCACACTTTCATTCCGTATCTATTAGATAGCGAGGATATTTCGTGCGATGCAAGTCCCGGATGCCGAGGATCTTGCGATAGTAAAAACATTGCTTTACCAAATTTCTTATATAGGCTTTGCTCATTTTTGTTTGCATTATCAGCCTTAATTTTTTCGCACAAATCATCCCATAGCTCTTTAATTTCAGGAATTCCCAATCGGATTTTATACATACCTATCCTTTAAATGCAGAAAGATCTATAGCTGCAGATACTTTTCCTTTCTTCAGATTTTTGACGGATTCATCCATCATTGAAAGGGTGTTGGCCGATACCTGAAATGGAACAGTAAGTTCTCTGGGTTCAAGAATGATTACGCCATTATCCATCTCCTGAACATGGTAATATTCAAACGATGTATTTCGTAATGTTACTCTTTTTTTAGAATCTATTTTTGCATCATACTCTTTAATTGCTATGCTCATATCATTTTTCCTCCGTGGGATTTTATCAATGTGGGATATCCCACTATCATAATACCACATTTTCATGCAAAATCAAACTCTTTTTCAACGCTTTTACTGATGTGTCATCTTCCATTCAAGATACGGAGGGTTGCTGTAGAGGCGCACTCTTTTTTCCTGGCCGAACACGACAATTTTGCACTCAAAATTAAGGGTGTTGTTTGTGACAATAAGCCCGTCGGGCATTGTCCTCGCACCCTGATGTGACACGTCTTTATATTCTTTTATCGAATATGCCTGCAACAGTCCATCCTCGTCAGCCACTCTGATCCTCAAAGGCACTATATTTCCGTCTTTCGTATGCAGGCATATTACATCCGCCTTTACCGGTAACATAGCCCCACCTCTTTTTGTGTATATGTATAATAGAACATTTGTTCGAGTTTGTAAAGAGGTAATTTTGCACTAAAAAAAGCCCACCGAAGTGGGCTTAAGCATCTTGCTCAGTCTATATATAATCCGTTAAAGAAATAATACTCAATTATATTGCCTGTGGTTGCATCAACCTGCACGCTGCTGTAATCATAGATTCCAAAAAAGTAATACAACCCACGCCCTTCAGTATACCTGAGAGTATATTCGCCGCGAATCTGAAAATTCTCCTCGTCGGATAGAATCATTTCTTTTTTATGATCCGTGGCAAGTTTAAACACCTTGTCGTAAAGATTCTCGGCGGGAATTACTTTGCTTGTATCAATGTCGATGTCCTGCTTCGTATATGTGCCGCCGCTGGACGATTTCCATGTGTATACTCCGTCTTTACAATCGCATCTTGCTTTGGCGTCGGTAATATCCACGCCTTTTACATATCTGTCTGCGTTAAAACTGTATCCGCTTTTATCGAAGCTTTCGGACACTCCGTAAACATACATATCCTCATCAATCAGCTTATCCGCTTCCTCAAGAGCCGCCATAATTTCCTTTTTCTGGTCTTCGCGCATTCTTTTTTCGCAGAAATTCTCCTCGATATAAATGTGATTGCCGACCTGTATGACGCCTACCTCTTTAAAAGCAGTATCAGACGTTGTAGCGGTTGTTGCATTTGCGGCCGTGGAACTGCAGCCGGTCATAACGAACATTATTGCAGTGATTAGCATAATCAATATGCTTGTCTTTGATTTCATCTTTAATTCCCCCTTGTTTTAGGACATAATCTGCCCTTCTGTAAAAGATACGCATGAGGGCTGATTCTTTTATGGGGGTTATTTAAAATTCTCGTAAAATCAGCTCTGTAATCCCCGGATTGCTGCCCGGGCGGACACGTTTGACCTTCGAATTTCGGCCGTTGGAAAACTCATATTCAACGGCTTCGCGGATTCCGGTTCCTCTGTGATATCCGTGAATCAAGCGAATGACATACACCGAGGACGGGGCTTTTCTGACCGCATCTTCCGCCTTTTGCACTGCCTCTTCGACACGCATTCCGTGAAGATCAATTTCAATTATTCCTGATGTTAATTGCATAATGTTCCTTAAATGCGTTAATCAATGCCTATTTCGGAAACCATATTAAAAGAAGCACCTCTGATAAAATCATACTTCTCAGGTAACTCAATCATCATCGCTTCCAGTTCTTCGAATGTTTTATCTTCCTTGAACTCTATCTGGAAATCGCTTGTAATCTCTGTGTAACCGACTATCTCGGCATCAATTGCCTTGCAAGCCTCTTCCATAAATTCTTTGTCCATGCCTAAATCGCAGCTGACCAAAAGCTGGTTTTTGACATATCGTATACCTGTCTCTTCATCAAACACCACGTCATCTTCTGTAACTTCTTTAGAATAGTTTTCGCCAATGTCCTCAAGAGGCTCTGTTTCTTCGGGTTCTGCAGGAGTTTCTTCAGGTTCTTCCTCAACAGGATCTGCTACTTTTACGGGCGTTTCCGTGTTCTGCTGTTCATTCTGCTGTGCCTCAAGCGCCATTTCTTCCTTCATCTGTTTAATTCCGGCGCTGATTCTCACTACTCTTAAAACTCCAAACGCGATAAAAAGAACCGCGAAAATAATTCCTGCTATCAAAATAACTCTTAATTTTCTTTTATGTCTGTCGCTCATGTCACATCTTCCTTTCTTTTAGCATGAATATTATAGCAAATGTCAGCGGGAAGGTACATATAACATTCTTCACTAAAAAAACTCATACAAACCGATGTGATTTGTATAAGTTTTATATTTTATGCTACATTGTACTCTTCCTTGAAGTAAGGAAGCATAAACTTCATTCTTTTTACGAGTCTCATAATGCCGTAATCGTGAGTTCTCTTCGTTAAGATCTCGTTGATTCTGACGCCACCCTTACACATGTTGTATGTATTATCTGTGTACTTGATCGAGAAAGCATAAATCTTCTCGCCATCCGGCATCAGCAGAAAATAATCAATCATTTTGTCTTTGCCTCTGAAGTTTTTAACACCAATAACCAATACATTTGTCTTTACCATAAGCTCTCCCGCCTTTCTTTAATATTCGAGGTCTGTAACCTCTTCACTGAATACATCCTACCACAGATGCCTGTAAAGCTGTGTCCTATATGGTGGACTTATAGTATGTGGTATGTATAAGGGTGCTATATGGGACTTTGGCATCAAAAAAGGACCCACGGGGTGGGTCCTTTGAAAAATATCGATTAATTTGTTTTTATCTTTAAGAACGATAAATCTCTCTTCGTATAATTCTTTGCCGTTTCAACACTTTGCTGTATTCCTTCCAGTCCTCCACAAGCAATATATCTTTTACATTCGCCCATCATAAGACTGTTAAAGTGGCAAACATCTTTTGTTGTAAGAGTTTTAATATCATAAATATATTCCCTATCATAGTACCCTTTAAATCTAACTTTGGGTGGAGCTATTATATTTCTATCTCCAAACTCTAATAGCGAAGACAATGTAGGATATTCATCAGGCATTTTAACATTAGCTTGAACTTCGCTATCAGTGAATAATTTAAAGAATGAGCACATAGAAACAATTGCAAAATTCTTTGATAACGGATACACAGTATAATCTCTTGGACCTATCAATTGTAATAGTTGCGCAAATCGTGGATCTTGCGTTTTATAAAATAGTTCTGTAACACTTATAGTCTTTGCAAGTCCTAACGGTCCTTGATAAGTAGCTCTTCCAACATCGGGAATAAGGAATTGTTCATCTCTGGTTTTTACAAAAATTATATATGAATGTAGTATATCTTTTAATTCAGACCATAAGGGCATATTGGCATCACTAGAATCTCCCGAATCTTTTCCTTGAAAAGTGTTATACAAATATTTTTCATACTTTCCCAATAATTCAAAAACCTCATCCAGTGTTTCGCAAGAAAGTATTTCATTTAAGCATCTATCATAATCCACTTCAAAAGCAGGTCCATATGATTTGATTCTTCTCTTTTCCTCTTCTGTAAATTCATATTTATATCTTACTGAGCAAACTACAAGATATTTTTTTAGTACAAATAATTCATCTCTCGTTAAAGTTATTGTATTACGAGCATTTTCGAGTTTGTTATGATAAAGATTAGCAAACAGATGCTCCGCTTTGTCACAGAGCGCTTTTTCTATGTTCTCGGGATAATATCCATCCTCAGAAAAGACTGATCTTGTATTACGTAACTGTACTGTCCGTTTTTCCAAATCACAATATGTTATTTTATCGTCGGTATAAAAGTTCCTAAGTATAAACTGTGGAACATAATGGCTATTAATCATATATCTTTAACTCTTGTTTGCTAAAAGTAATCTTTATTCCGTCAAATAATCTGTTTTAAATGCGGCATTGCATTCAGCTATTTCTTTTATTCCGTTAATATAATCTGCATACAAATCCCACAGATCCGGTGCCCCTTCAGCATCCATAACTTCATCATCAGGAATCCATGATTTGATTAAGGCTATGCGTTCTTCTTTTGTAGTGTCTTTTATTAAGTATGATTTGTTATCCATTTTCGTTCTTCATTCTCCTTCGCATAAAAATGTATGCACCTAATGATACCACGCTGTCAAATGCATTGCCAACACCAAACATAATAGCGATTCCAATGAGGCTAGGTGTCCACAATCCTAAAAGATATGCAATGAAAAATCCACCATAATAAATCGAATTTGTAACAACCGATTCAAACAGCATGTAATTGGTTTTTCCTACACCGTAGAATGTGGCATCGAAAACATTCTGGAATGCATATAACACATAAAATCCAAGCAATACCATGACAAGTGTGAAAAGTTTATCGACCTCATCATAACCCAATGCATACTTCATAAAAGGCTTATATAACGGTATCAGAACAAACCACGAAGTACAGATGATTGCTGTTGTTATATGATAACCTAAACTGTTTTCTTTTATCGCATTTTTGTCTTTAGAAACTTCCTGTTTTATCAGTTCTCCAAGCTGCAGTACAGGCAAGAGTAGCCAGCCCCAGATAAAGTTGTTTGCTACCCAGTAAGTGCCCTGCTCTCCAACCATATTTACCATTCTGGAAACCATCAGCATGTATGCTATATTTCTGATAAAAGATTCAAGTCCGGATATTCCACCAATCCTAGCAAATCCCTTCATCCAGGCGAAAGACATTTTTTCTTTTGAGAATATTGAATAGCCTTCTTTTATGAGAATAAAGATAACTATAACAAACAAAATCAAATTAACAATTATGTTTGATATTCCAATACCATTTACTCCAAGTTTTAAGGAAATCGGCAGTTCAGAAACTAGAAATGTATCAAATATAATTGCAAGAACCGCACGCACTCCTGTGATTATATAAACCGCTTTGCTTGATCCTATGGTAATCAATGCCACCAAAGCAAAGCGGTACAGAATACCAAACATATTGGCGATACTTTCAATACGAATATATGTCGCTGATTCAGAGATAATGTCCGGAGAAGTAGCCATAAACTTAAGCATCGGCGTTACAAATGCAAACACAATTGTTCCAAGCACAACATAAATCAATCCTGAAGTTATTAGGCCTGTCTTAAGCTTATTTGAAAACTCTTTCTTATCGTCGCACGAAGCGCCCATAAAAAAGAAAAGCGGTAAAATAATCGCTTCATCCATTATCTCATATATCAAATTTACCCATGAGAGTTGTCCGGCAATAGAAAAGGCCCACTCACTGCCTAATTGCCCTAAGAAGAATGTCCTGACAGTCGTGTAAACCGCAGGAAATAAGCCCATCAAAAGAAGGGCTCTGTATAATTTCCAGTTAATGCGTTTTAAAGAGTTATTAGCTTGGCTCATGATTATTATATTTATTTTTAACAATGTCGTATTATGCCAAAAGAAATAAATACCATAAATTATTCGGGCAAATTAAGCTCATCCTTTCGATCCCTTAAAAATCGCCTTGTTCTATCAATATCACACTCGTATTCTTCATCGAATCTACTATCCGCCCACGATGTTTTTCCCTTTGATCTAACATATAATTTTCCATCATGAATTCTATAATTATTTGTTTCAGTGATGTTTTTCCCTTTATAATATGTAGTATCTGTATATCCTTCATTAAGTTTTAAAGTCTTGTCAATTATATCTTTTGTAAATCTAATCATATTTTTATACCTCCTGATTATTTTATATAGATGAATAAAACTATTCTTTACTTCTATAATTAAATTATATGCACAAGTTACTTAATCTTATTTAGCAAAGGTTTTCCAATTGAAAAAGATAATCCAAGTGAAATCCCCACAAAAGCAACTGCACCGCATACAGCTCCAATAGTTTTCTTGGTTTCATCGGAAATAAATTTTTTGTTTTCACTATCCTTATCATAAACCATCTTTGTTATATTCAACAAACCCATTATCACATATTTGCGGTCGTCTGATGACAATGTTTCCTTATTCAGTTCCTGTCTAAGAGCTTTTGCATTTTCATTTGCTATATAGTAAAATTCTTTAACACTTTCATTATTTGAAACCATTCCTTTATCAATAATTTTTTGAATATTTACAATGGCTTCTTTTGCTGTTAAAGCAAATTCTGGTACCTGTTCCAATGCCTTCATAGCCACTTCAGGATCCATTCTATTTAAATATGATGCAAACTCGACAATCTTATCTTTTGTAAGATATCTGAAATCATCAATCTTAAGTTTTCTTTTTACATCTTCTTCAGATAAAACATATGAAAAAAGACTCATAAGCACCTCCTAATATATGGTTTCATTAAAGTTACAATAATACATACTAGTTATTCATATTCTTGATTTTTTCAATCAAAATATTCAAATTAGTATGCCTCTCTAACGAATAGAAGCCCTCCTTCATAATGTAATCCCATGATTCTTTATAATCCATTCCTTCACAACAAATCATTTGAGAATCTACGTATTCACAAAACAGATCTGCGTTATCTATACTAATCATGAACTCATCAGATAACACTACTTTTTCTCGTGCATCAAGGTTTGTTTTACCATGTATACAATGATCCATATTACTAGAAAAATAAAAAACAGAATATTTAACTGATTTTGAGTTCTTTCCTCCATTCTTACTTATGGATATTTTATCCATACTCGCCAATTTGCAAATATTGTTTCTCTTTCTCACATTTCTATCTATAATAGCTTGCGCATTATTACAAATAATAGCGTTGTCTGTATACTCAATATCTTTATCTTTTTCATCTGTTCTTTCAATGATACATTCATCTGGAATGAATGCACCATCAATATCTACAATTTGTACAACTTCGCAGATATCTTTCACATAATACTGTGGGTTTTTCTCCATGAAAGGAGCAATAAAGGTCTTGCTAATAACACCCTCAATATTTTCTGGTGTAATACCATTTCTTGAAGTTATATCTCCCCCTCGTTGTTTTTCCTCCTGAAACTTACAAAATTCAACAATAAATGAGTTTTCTTCTGAAGAATATTTTTCAAATAACGAGCAAATGGGTCCGCGTAAAACATTAATATCCGTCTTACCTTCTACAAGAAACAGAACAATCTTTTTCTTGGGTCTATTCATCGGCACCTGCCTTTCTAAATGCAGCAGCTATTTTATATTTTTGCGTTCCTGAATAGAGTTTAATATCTCCACCTTCCATTCCAAGTATTTCTCTGAAATAAACATTCCTCAAATTATTAGTTTTACCTATATTTTTTAAATGAACAAATCTATTATTTTCATCAGTTGTCGTAAAGAATAAATATTTTTTATTTAATACTTCAAGCGGTCTTAGATTATGTGAGGTAAAGAACAACTGTCCTCTTCCCGCTTCTTCAAACACTTGCAATATCTCGCCTAAAAGATATTCAAAAACACCCGAATCTAATTCATCTATTGCCACAGTAATAGATTCATCATTAAATGCCATAATCAAACAATTAAGCATACTAATCATTTTTAATGTTCCATCAGATTCATATTTTAGTGGCATTTCTTTCCCATCTTTTTTAATCATCAATTCAGCATAAAAACTTTCAAAACCATTTTTATCTGTTGTCTCGTTTCCCTTCTTTAAATATATTTCTGTTCCGGGTATTACAGACGATAAAACTACGCTTATTCTGTTAATTTCTTTTTCGATTATCGGATATATACTTTTCATTATCGGCTCTTGAGAGCTTAATGAAAAATAGACAGGATGGTTTATAGATAGATTGTTAAGTATTTCTTGCTCAGAAGATAATTGTTCAGATGCAGTACCAACCACAGAGTTCATCTCGTCATTAACAAAACCTTCCATAAGTTTAAAATTAAAATTTGCAACAGTATTCTTTTTGGTATACAATGGCAATAATTTTGACACTTGTATTAACCCATAATCGCCTGTAGATATAACAAATAACTTTCTTCCCGCAAAAAATGACAACTCTTCTAGAACATAATAATATTCAGATTTTTGTTTTTCAAAAGCCTCCATTGTATCAAACTCAAAAATATATGAACTAAAATTTTTTTCAGCAGATATCTTATTCCCTATGAGCACGTTTTTGTTTTCGTCATTATAAAAAAATTCTCTTTTTGAAGCAGGGCCAAACGGATAATTCAAATCGTTCAAGGAGGTGTCAATGATTGTTTGTTTTTTTATTCTTTTTCCATAGAAATCTCCAGACATCTGAATACATTCATCAAAAATTGCAGCTCCATATTTTCCATTGATATAATTTTCAGCCGCATCAAAAATATATCCTTTGGTAGAAATAATTCTATTCGATATATTTTTTTCCTTCTTTTTCATTTTAAAAGAATAAATAACTTCTCTTCTTTTTCCGTCAAGATATTGAAGATCAAAGGTATAACAGAAAAAAGCATATGAAGAATCAACATTTATGTAGTCTGCAAAAAAATCATATGACCCCATACCAGACATTACATTTTTCAATATTTGTAACGCAAGAATAACCGATGTTTTACCAGAACCATTCTGACCATAAAGCCCGATTATATCCGGCTCAGTACCATGCTCGATATATTTCCTTCCGCATTCACAAAGAATATTTCCCTTTTTTACATTTCTAAAGTTCTCTATATATATTTCCTTTATTCTTATAGTCGGTAAATTTTTCCTTTTGTCTTCATTTATAAATAACATTTTTGTCCTCCAGATAATATTTATATTTTAAATATAGCATTTTCTCACCTATTGTCAATGCTTTTTCAAATTTTTGTATTTTTTATTCAGTTTTTTTATTTTCTCCTATTTAAAATCGTTTTATAGACAATAAATATGGATTTTTAATTTGAATTGTATTTTTCTAAATAAAAAACGGAGTTTAGACAAACCCCGTTCAAAAAAGCTCTATTATTGATTATCTCATATTTTTGTATTTTAACTTAATTTCTTTCTTTTTTATATTATAAAAAACCATTATCCCAACAAATGCCAAAATACCCGAAATAATGACTAATGTTTCTGCTACAAATCCAGGAACAAGAGCAAAAACTGTAACCAATCCTGCTACAATAATTACTAATCCTATAATAATAAAAACTGTTTTTGTTTTTTGATTGCGAATTTCTCTTCTTTCCTCTTCTTTCCTAATCTCTTCTTGCGCAATCTTCAAAATAATATCTTGCATTTCGGATTTTATTTTATCTTTTTCCGTTGAAGATATATTCTTTTTAGTCGCTTCGCGTCTAAGAAACTCTAGCATATCCATGTAAGCTTTAATTGTATCATTTTGGCTTTCTGCAGCCTTATAATCTTCTTCATAGAAGTGAGCTATTGCTTTTTCTATTTTATCAACTGCCTCAGCAGAATCAGGTAATACTTTAATTACTTTATCTAAAACATCTGGATTAATTTGGGGCAATTTTGAAAAAATAGCTTCAATATTTTTTTCAGAAATATCATTTATACTTTTTACTCCTAATACCTTACACAATTCTTCATCTGTATTATAATTATATTTTTTTTGCATATTTACCCCCCCCCTAAAAAACTTATATTCTTTTTATGGATTATATATTATCTAAACAATCAAGAATTTTTTTCTTTATATACGAATGTTGTCTTCTCGTTCAAAAAAATAAATTATTCCAATAACTCTCATAATTAGATGGAGAAACTATGGATTAACACTATTTCTTTCGGCAATTTCCTTTTCATTTATAATATCATTTTCATAAAAAATATTAAAGTTATTATAAAACTTATGATAATCCTTTATAGTTGAGCAGTAACAAATAATATGATAAAATTCTTAAAGAAGGGAGGGTACGATTATGACAGATTTTATTTGTAATGAGTGTGGTTACGAATGGTCATTAGAGCCAGATGACGATGGATTATTTGATGGATACGGTTGTCCTCCATGTCCCGTCTGCAGTTCAGGTAATGGTGTTTCTCCAAGTGATTATGGTGACTTCAAATGCTCCATTTGTGGCAACGAATTTCGTAGATATGGTAATGGAGGACTACATTTCGGAATGATTCCTGCTTGTCCCGAATGCGGCGGACCTTGCGATGAAATTTAATTTAACAATATACATCTTATACACGTCATAATTAAGTTTATGACGTGTTTTTTTCTCACTTCTCAAAAGATTCACTATATTAACATGTAAACATTCGATATTATTTCCATTAAAAAGTTCACAAAAAATATTTTTTGTGAACTTTTTGTGTTTTCAACTTCATTTCAGGTTGCCCCTGTATCATTAAATCATCAAAAGAAAACAAACACTTTTTAGATAGGAAAAAATGTAATAAAAACTTAACCACGTAAACAATCAGAACACACAGAAAGGAAATAAACTATATAGAAAAATAAAACCCATTTTCTTTTCTTCATTTTCATTCCCCTATATAGAACTCATACAATCGCCTCCTCGGTTATATGAGTTTTTTATTTTTCTTTTATGAGCTAAAGTAAGATCCGTCCCCACTGGTTCAAAAAGGACCAGAAGAACCGTCCCCACTGGTTCAAAAAGGACCAGAAGAACCGTCCCTCTGGTTCGAGATCCGTCCCCACCTGGTAAAAAAAGCCAAAATAGAACCGTCCCCAAATGGTCTATATTTCTGTGAAATGAGATTTACAGTGGGTTATTCGGCGATTTTTATCGGTTTAAAATCATTCTTTTATGATATAATTTTCTAAAATACTAATAAAGGACTTAACAATGGACGCTACAGCAATTGTTTGTAAACAATGCGGGTCACGAATTCCGGTAGTTGAAAACGTCGGAAAACTCATTTGCCCGAGTTGTGGAACTGAATATATTCTCGATAATGTAGAAGGTGAAAAGATACTCAAGGAATTCCACTTTGAGAATCCTTTTGTCGGTGTACAGAGAATCATTGATCCTGATCTTGCTGCTATTCAGGAGCGCATGGAAATGTATCAGGATTATTCGAATATTTACACTGAACTTGTACGAGACGAGGAAGCACACTCCTACAAATACGGTTACTGGACGTTACGTCTTAGAGCTTTTACGGGTGATTTTAAGTGGAATTTCGACAGATACCAGCCTTTCGAGGAAATCAATGCCTGTGTTGAAGAGCATTCAAAACTCTCCGAATTCACGGAGCCTGAGGAAGACTGTCTTGCAGGATATTACAACAGAAACCTTCCGATTCTTGAGGCGCGCATGTCGCAGTTAAAAGAGGAAAACGAAAGCTTCGAGAATGAACTTAAGAAACTAAAGAGTGAAGAAGTAAAGCTTAAAGACGAAGTTTCCAAGTTAAGCGGACTTATTGCCACTCCCGAACAGGTATCTAAGAACAGCCAGCTTGAAAATCCGGATGTTTACTTATGGTTTAAAATTACCTCTATTGCATCCATAGCTGCTCCTATCGCAGGCGGAGTGCTTTGCATCACAATAGTTTTAATTCCTTTAGGTCTTCTCGTAGTTTTGGCAGGTGTCGGAGCAAATGTTGCACGTCATTTCTTAGGGCAGTCAATCGTAGTTATTGAGCAGGCATATGCTGTGAAAATAAAAGCTCAGATAATGCAGCTTCGTCAGCGCCAGGCTGATTTGGGCAAGAATATGAACACCCTAAAAGAAGGCTGCCTGAAGAGTTTCTTCGAATACAAACACACACTTGCAATGTACGACATCATCAACAGAGTTTTGAAAAAATTCTTTGAGGACTGATGGTTTAAGGAGATAAATATGTTAGGTGAATTATTAAGTGAAATAGCACAGGATGTTTTGGGAGATGTTGCTCCGTTTGCAGCCGGAATCGGAGGCGAATTGGTCAAAAGCGGCGTTGATTTTGCAGTTGATAAATTTAACGACATCCAGAAAATGAAGACCATAAAAGAATGTCTCGGCGTGGAAAACGACATCTATTTTAATGATGCCGTTGCGTACTGGGAACTGCTTGATAACATCAATTCAAGCAGTTTTGAAGGACTGAAAAAGCAATTGATGAAAATATAAACGAAAGAAATATAGCAAGGTACACATCTGAGTTTGGCTTTAAAAAATTCTTATATGTCAAAAATAAGGCCTTATTTTCTACATATACGCATGTTGCTTTACAGAAATGTTTGTGATACTATCAAAACCAAGAAGGAAACTTCTTCCTGGCCCCTGGGTTAATGAGGGTGCTCCTGTGAAGTGCAATCCGCGGTGCGAGGCGGTGAACAGGGAGGACTACAAAGGTGGTAACTTACCATAACGCACCTAGCTTAACAGCGAAAGAAAGTTACAATAATTTAAAATCGAATGCCCTGCCAGTGTGCAGGGCATTTTTTGTTCAAAAATGGATTCTATAAAAAATACACTCTCTTCTTTTCAAAAACTAAAAAAAACTAAATACAGATTGATATTGTCCAGCGGTAGAGGACGACCAGTAGAAGAAATACTTCTAAACTTTTATGAAGATGATCTATATCATATTCTTGGTTTTCAACATTTAAAAGATATTCAACTTCCTAAAGACAAAAAAACTCTTTTTTCTAATATCAACAGCGGTAAAATCACCGACAATCACCTATCTTTAAGCAAATACTACGATAATAAATCATTAAACTATAACATCAAACTACGAATAAAAATGGCAGCCTTTTTAGAAGATTTTTTAGATTCTGATGATTTTACAGTTTCGGTATATAAATTTCAACATGAAAATAATACTGTCATTCAAGCTGACTATCTTATTACAAGCAAACGTATAACAACCGATGAGGAATATTATATTTTTATTCGTAAAAGAACAGAGGAAAATACTTACGGAATCATATCGTGTTTTCCTAAAGAGAATATTTCTTATTGGGGTGGAAACCGATACATTATGTTAAAAGAAAAAATAATGGAAGATAATACTTCCATTATTCTTCATATACATCCTGATTTTAACAAATAAATCGACTCAATATCCCCGTTCTTTTCGTTTAATTGCCAAACTATCTGGTTATCGTTCCATTTTCATCAGAAATTTCAACATATCATCCTTACTCAGATAGCTTATCTTTCCGAGTGCTTCACTTGCAACATGTTCAGTATATGCTCTTACTTTCTCTTCATATTCTTCTTGGGTAATCTCTTCGTCATTCCAGTACCATGTGCCGTTCTCGAGATTGTCGG
>JAEEGK010006886.1_pt1 | contig 27208 bp, 15 predicted proteins | sample 8958771 | NCBI WGS metagenome assembly JAEEGK01 (sample SAMN16246547, study PRJNA631951) | gut metagenome | biome: gut microbiome; feature: rumen; material: SC-attached | host: Bos | place: Iran: Karaj | collected 2018-10 | reverse complement strand
TCAAATCTAACATAAAAAAATATATCGTCCTTGGTTTCGCTGTTATTTTGACGACAATCCTGTTTTCATCACTTTTTACGGTGGGCACAAGCCTTGTCAACGAAATACAGCGTGCCACGATGCGGCAAGTTGGCGGAAGTGCTCATGCCGGGCTTAAATATCTGACGGAGCAGGAATACAATCTTGTAAAAAACGACAAGCAGATAAAGGACATTTCGTACAGAATCCTTGTTGGAAACTGTGAAGGAGAAGCTTTTAAGAAGCTTTACAACGAAGTGAACTATTACGAGCCGCTGAATGCAAAGTACGGTTTTTGCTATCCGGAGGTTGGAAACATGCCGGAAAAAGAAAACGAAATCGTGCTCAGCGACATCGTTCTTAAAAAGCTTGGCGTTCCTTTGCGGCTTGGAACCACTATCCCGCTTAGCATAAAAATCGGCGAAAAGGTTGTAGAACAAGACTTTGTACTTAGTGGCTATTTCCAGGGCGACAGCATTTCTAAAGCACAGATGGTACTTGTCTCAAAAGCGTTTCAAGAAAAACATGCGCCTGTAAAAACAGTAAGCTTGCCTGAACTTGAGCGGAACGATTACGTCGGATGGGTTATGGCCGACATTAATTACTGGAACAGCTATGACATCGAAGGAAAAACAAAAGACTTAATCATGCGTTCCGGGCTTAGACCAACTGTTGATTACGGTGTTAACTGGGCTTATCTATCTGGCGGAATCGATCCGACAATGCTTGTGCTTTGCATTATCCTTCTTGTTATATTTATGGTCGCTGGATATCTTATCATCTACAATATTTTCGATCTGAACATCCTTTCTGACATTCAGGAATACGGACTTCTTAAGACAATCGGTACAACCGGAAAACAGCTCAAAAAAATCGTGATGAAGCGTGCTAACATCATATCGGCTATAGGAATACCGATTGGGCTCATTATCGGAATAGGAGTCGGCGCATGCCTTTTGCCGATGATTTCTGAGCAAATTTACACATCTTCCCTGGATAAAGGCAAAGTTCACGTAAATATTCTGATGATTTTGGGCGCATCGCTTTTTTCGTATCTGACTGTAATAATCAGTGCGCAAAAACCGTGCAAAAAAGCTTCTAAAGTTTCACCGATCGAAACGATAAAATACACCGAGCCGCAGACGAAAAATGGTAAGCCGAAAAAGAAGCTTCTTACCGTGGTGTTGTCGCTTTCTCTTTCGCTTGTGGTTTTGAACAGCGTAATAACGATTGTGCGCAGCTTCAGCATGGACAAGCTTGTTGAAAATCTTGTTATCAGCGATTACAGCGTGCAGAATGCGGAACTCGACAATCCGGGAGCGACAGTCGTTGATTATCAGGGAGTGAACCAGCAGTTTCTAGACGCACTTAATATGCAGTATGGCGTTGATGCGGTGGGCAATATCTACATGAATTCTGGCGTCCAGGAAATTAACGAAGTAAACTGGGGAAAGTTCCGGCAGAATCTGTTTACGAGCGAGGAATTCCGGTCAAAAGCAAAACGATACAGCTCATACAGCACACAATACGCGAATATTGATGGTTACATAGAGTATTTGAGCCAGAACCGTTTAATTGACGGAAATACATATGGAATGGGGAAATTAGCTGTAGAAAAACTTAATGTTGTAAAAACTCTGGACGGAACGGATAAAATCGATTGGGATAAGTTCAATTCCGGCGATTACGTTCTTGCCACAAGATTTTTTAGCGACAAAGGAAAGCCCGTCAATTATTTTGAGCCGGGCGACAAAGTAGAGGTACGCGGCGCAAATCAGGAGTATACGACATATCTGCTTATGAAACTTTATAGCTATGCGCAGACTGTTTCATTTGAAGGTCAGTCGGATACGCAGGATTTTTCGGCGGCAACGGTGGAAGTCATGGCTGACGCACAGGATATGATGCCTGTTTTGCCGGAAATTACGGAAATTCCGCCAATGAAAGAGTACACAGTTTTTGCTGTCGTCGATATTCCAACTCCGATGGCATTCGGGCACTATTCGCTTTTCCAGTGCGATTTCATCTTGCCGGAAAGCGAGTTTCTTGCACTCAGCGAAGAATGGAAGCCTATGCGCACTTTGATTGACGTAAACGACGAGAACGAAGCTGCTTTTGAAGAGTGGATTAAAGCGTACACAAACATGGTGGACACTTCTTTGGACTATTCATCGAAGGGAAAGACGGAAAACGAGTACAAATCGTTCGCGACGATGTTAGGCATAATCGGTACTGTAATTTCGGTTATTCTGGGGCTTATAGGCGTAATCAACTTTTCGAACACGATAGTAACTTCGATAATCGCGAGAAGCCGCGAGCTTGCTATGCTGGAGGCGGTCGGCATGACAGGAAAGCAGCAAAAACAAAGCCTGATGAAAGAAGGATTCGTTTACTTTATCTGGACATTCGCGGTTTCACTTGTGTTTTCGAGCCTTTTAAGCTGCACTGTAGTAAGGCTGATCGTAAGCTCGTTCTTCATGTTCAGCTGGAAGTTCTCTCTTACGCCGCTTTTTGCCTGTTCGCCGGTAATTTGTGCGTTAGTTCTTGCAATACCTGTAATTGCGCATAAAGTGATGAGCAAAAGAAGCGTCGTGGACCGCCTTCGCGAAGACTAGTCCAGCGAGCACATAGGTTGTATCACCGTTCGTTTTCAGCAAGAGATACAGGAAGATACCTACGTTAGGGCATGGAGCCACGGTAGCAACCGAAGGTTGCGGACGGCCACTGGACTGAGGGAGTTTGCGTAGCAAACGAACGAGGGAAGCGGCTGGAGCGATAGCGTAATGGCGGAACGCCCGACAAGCGCGACCGTAGGAAGCGGTTGGAACGCCCTTTATATCCTTTCCTGAAAATTTGTGATATAATTGCGTCATTAACGCACAGTGAGGCACCACATGGAAGTACAGGAGATTCTTAAAAAACTTCGCGAGAAAAACAATCTTACGCAAGAAGAGATGGCGAACCGCGTCAACGTTACAAGGCAAGCCGTTAGCCGATGGGAAAACGGCGAGACGCAGCCGAACCCCGAAATGCTTAAAGTACTTTCACGAGAGTTTGATGTTTCCATAAACACGCTGCTTGGTTCGCCGCGCCAGCTTTACTGCCAGTGCTGCGGAATGCCGCTCAGCGAAGACAGCATGATAAGCCGCGAGCGCGACAACAGTTTTAACGAAGACTACTGTAAGTGGTGCTATGATGACGGCGAGTTTGTTTACACGACTAAAGAGTCGCTTATCGACTATTTGATGCAACATATGCCGAACCCGCAAAACCAGAGTGAAAGCGAGCGGCGGCAGTTTTATGACGCGATGCTCTCTGGGCTCAAGCGCTGGAAAGCATAGCCGACCTCTTCCCCGAAAAAGCAACAACCTGTTTCTTTCGCCGCTTTTTGCCTGATGATATAATCGAGTTATCAAAAGGCGGCGGAAACGCGATACGCACCACATTTGACGCGTCGCTACCGAGGTTTTTAAGGAGAAGACAATGCCAAGACCAAGCACAAAAGAAGATTTGCTCAAAGCAGCGAAAGAAAACTACGAAACACTGATGAATTTTATTGCCGGAATGACAGAAAAGGAGCTTTCGACTCCATTTGATTTTTCGGGGCAGCCGAGCAAAAAAGAAGCGCACTGGAGCCGAGACAAGAACGTCCGCGACGTGCTGATTCACTTGTATGAGTGGCACAAACTGATGATCCAGTTCCCAAAGAATAATGCGAACGTGACAGACAGCAAAAAAGCGATATCGATTTTACCGCCGGAGTATTCTTGGAAAACTTACGGCGCAATGAACGTGATGTTCTGGAAACGGAATCAGGAAATAAGCCTGGAAGACGCAAAAGAGATGTTCGCGAAAAGCCACGCGGACGTTATGAAACTGATAGAAAGCTACTCGAACGAGGAGCTTTTTAAGGCGGATTCTTTTTGCTGGACGGGAAGTGCGCCGCTCGGCTCGTACTTTGTAAGCAACACATCAAGCCACTACGCGTGGGCGCTCAAAAAGCTCAAAGCACACAGAAGTAATTGCAAGAAAAAATAAGATTATAAACAAGACGTGTTTGACATTGCGTAGCCGTCGGGTTCCCTGTGTGGAAAGTATTGACGAACGAAGTGAGGAACCTACTTTCCTACACAGGGTGACGGCGAAAGCAATGTCAAGCATGTATCACTTTTAATTCCGTTTTTTCTCTTGCAATTATTATAAAAAAGTTCCATAAAGTGACTAATTTGCTTTTGATAAGTGTTTAAGTTTACTATCTCGAAGATGGGAAGAAACGAATATGAGAAGATTTAAGATTTTTAAAATCCTGTTACTTTTTTGGTGCTTTTTTATCGGGCTGGGAGCGCTTTGGGGCGGAACGGCCATGCTTATAAAACCTGACGGAAGTATTCTTCACATGCAGAATATGCTCCCGTTTTTTCAGGTTTTGCCGTTCGCAGAGATTCTTTTCCAGGACTATGTTTTTCCCGGAATTATGCTGATTCTTGTTAACGGTGTTTCAAACATCACTGCCGCTATATTGATTTTGCGGAACAAAAAAATCGGTTATATTTTGGGAACAGTTTTCGGTTTTACGCTGATGTTGTGGATTACGATTCAATTCATCATCTTCCCTTCAAATTTCCTTAGTAACACTTATTTTGTGTTCGGAGTTTTGCAGCTTATAACAGGCTATGCATCGCTTGTTTTCTTTAACCAAGTAAATTTTAAATTTAACGAAAAAGATTATCCCAACGTCGCCGCAAATTCAAAAACACTTGTCATTTATTTTTCCAGGCTCAATTACACAAAGCGAATTGCGTACAAAACAGCAGATGAAAACGCCGCACAAATAGCCGAGCTTAAGACGAAAGAAATGACTTCTGGTACTTTGGGCTTTTGGTGGTGCGGCCGCTTTGCAATGCACAGATGGGGCATGGAAACGCTTCCGCTCGGCATTGACCTTGCGGGTTTTGACAAAATCATTTTGGTAACGCCGATTTGGGTGTTCAAAATGTGCTCTCCGATGCGGGATTTCGTTATAAAAAATAAAGATATGCTTAAGCAGAAAAATGTTGAAGTAGTTTTCAATCACTTTAATCCGTGGCTTCCGAAAGGTGCCGTAAAAGAAATTGAATCATACGCGAATGTTAAAAAAATCTATTCGTATACGACAATGCTTGGGCATCAACGTGCAGAAGGGCTTACTGTATACATCAAAGCGTAAATTTGTTACATTCTGAACATGAAAAAGATTATCTCATTATTTGTTTTTGTTATGGTTGCCGCATCATCATTCTCTGAGGTTATTTCGGATATTGATTTTGGAATGATTTATCCGAAAGACGGAAGTGACCTTTATCTTATTGAGTACAAGGCTGAAACCGAATATTACGACGGCGAAAGCGACTGGTCGAATCTGTATGCGGTATACGCCGTTCTGAACGAAGGAAAAGCCGCTTCTTATGTGTTCAATTCTTCGGACAGCAAACAGATTAGGGAAATCCAAGTTCTTCAAACGAATTATGATTTTCCGGCAAATAATAATTTTCCTGATTCAAAATCTAAGACAGATTACCGCAAAACTCTGGATACAACAGATTATGTGATAAATCTTGACAATGGAATGAATTACATTCTTGTCGAGTCGTTCGCATACTTTTCTGACTCATTCTTTCATAGCACATACGACGTCGTAAAAACTGTGACTTCGGATTATTCCGCTAAGGAAAAGTGGAATACATCAAAGTTAGAAAAAGTTGATATTATGGCGTACAGCGCATACGAGCCTTTGATTGCGACAGGGCTTGATTTTAAGCTCATTTCTACAGGAAAAATCGACCATAATTTGTACGGACTTGATTCAGGAAGAGGTTCATGGGCACGAGTAGATTTTACAGATACAAAATTCCCGGAAAACAAATGGAGCATTATCGGATATGAGCCGAACTGCATTCTGAAAAAGGAGGATATCGAAAAAATCGATATTCGTGCCGCAGCGGATAACTTAAGGCTCCGGTCAGAAGATGATTTAAGCGCGAATTCCTTGCTTACGATACAGAAAAACACAAGGGTAAAAATACTTGAAACCGGAAAATATGAAGTTATAGACGGATTGTTGAGCAACTGGGCGTATGTAGAGGTTGTTCCAGGCAGTAAGGACAATAACGGAAACCCCATAAAAGAAGGAACAAAAGGCTGGTGTTTCGGTGGATATTTGAAACATGCCCTTTCATTTGTGGACGAGCCAGAGCTTGAAGAAGTCTTTTTACAAAGCATAGCAGACGGCATGGAAGTCTATGATTATGAGCATAAAGCGAAGAAAGTTGTTGATGAAATATGCAAAGAAATGAATATTTCACGTCTTGAAACATATTGCTTCGAGTGTAAAAACTGGGGATATGACGAACAAACAGGATATACAATGCCGAATCCGCTGGAAAGTGCAATAGAGAATTACTGGAACGTTGGATTTGACTATATCGTTGAGAATTATCCGCAGTTTATAAATCGTGCGACTTATTCGGGTAAATATGATGAAATCATGTCACTGCCGATAATCAAAGCCGTTCAGAATGACAATATGTATGCACTGAGAAAGCTGTTAGAGCTGGGTGAGGATGTTAATGTTTCTACAAACGGATGGGGACAAGACTGTGGTTTATTTTCACCAATGAGAGGAAACCTTCTTACAATTTGCAATACGGACGGAGTAAAAAAGATTCTTTTAGAAAACGGCGTAGAAACGACATATAATAGTTCCTTAACCTGCAAGTGTCTTTTTGATAAAAAAGGTGAGCTTAAGCTTTATAGCAAGAACGATTATGATTCTGATTTCGTTGTTTATAAGAAAGTAGACGACAAAAGCATGAAAACAGTGGAATTCTCATACGAGTATGCTTTTACGGTTAATCCAAGGGAAGAAGATAGCCTTTCTGGTTATGTGCAAACACACAGATGGATAAAAGTCGATACGGGAACTGCTACAGGCTGGGTAGAACCAGGCCTTGTCTATTTACCGTTCTGGTACTACGAACCGTAGTTTTGATTTGGTCGCGCGGTTTGCGGCCAGTTCGCAATTTCCGCGCTATAATAGCCTATGCACTTTGTTAACGCAAAATCGATTTTAACGCCTCACAGCATGAACATCTACAGGGGATGCACGCACGGCTGCATTTACTGCGATTCGCGCAGCAAGTGCTACCAGTTTATGCACGACTTTGATGATGTTGAAGTGAAGCAGAACTCGCCGGAACTGCTTGAAGAAGCTTTGCGCAAAAAACGGAAACAGTGCATGATTGGCACAGGCGCAATGTGCGACCCGTACATTCCGGCGGAAAAAGATCTTTGTATTATGCGCCGCTGCCTTGAAATAATTGAAAAATACAGTTTCGGCGCGACATTGCTAACTAAATCTGATTTGGTGTTGCGCGACCTTGATATTTTGGAGCGGATAAACCGCAAAACAAAAGCCGTTGTGCAGATGACGCTTACAACGGCGGACGACGCTTTATGCCGCCTTGTGGAGCCGTGCGTGTGTCCGACAAGCCGCCGGTTTGAAGTTTTATGCGAGTGTCGTGCGCGCGGCATTCCGACTGTCGTGTGGTTCAGCCCGCTGTTGCCGTACATAAACGACACTGTAGAAAACGTTGACGGCATTGTTGACTACTGCGTTCGCGCGGGCGTAAAGGCGATTATCTGCTTTGGAATGGGACTGACGCTACGTGAAGGAAACCGCGAGTATTTTTACGCCGCGCTCGACAGGCTTGCCGCGCGGGCTTCAGGCGTGGTTGGCACACTTGGCACGGGCGGTGCCGGTTCAGTTTTCGCGACGCGACCAGGCGAGCCCAGCATGAAACAGCGTTATGTAAAAACGTTTGGCTATAGCTACATTGTTTCTAGCCCGCGCGAGAAAGAGCTTATGGCGCATCTTGAGGAGAGGTGCCGCGCGCACGGAATTATGCTCGGCACGGACAGCGTTTTTAAGTGGATGGAAGAATTCCCCGAACCCGCGTCACAGCAGTTGGAGCTGTTCTGAACACAACTCGTAAAAATCGTTTTTCCCGCCGAACTCCCGCTACATTGCCAGCTCGCGGGAGCGAGCATTTATAATAATTTCCTTAAGCAACCGGCACATTGTGCCGGATTGGTCCTGTCGGACAGAGAGTGCGGAGTCTAAGGTATTTGACTCGCACCGGCGTACCGCCGGTATTGCTCGCACTCCGCAACACTGTCCGCAGTCCCAATTTCGCTCGCGTTCGGCGGAAATCAGCAAATTGGTACTATCTGTGTTCAGAACAGCTTCTCTAGCAAACGTGATTTGTGGTATATTTCGCTTATGAATAAAAACAAAAAGGTTTTTGGTTATTTCCTTGCGACAATATCCATCTTTTTTTGGGGAATAACCTTCATCTGCACAAAATACCTGCTTAACGATTTTTCTTCTTTGGAGATTCTGTTTTTCCGCTTTTTGCTCGCGTACTGCGGCTTATGGGCAATGCGCCCGAAAATCCAGAAAATCAAGCGCGGCGACAACGTTTTTTTCGCGCTCGCAGGACTTTCCGGTGTCGTGCTGTATCAGTTTTCAGAGAACATTGCGATTCATTTTACGAACGCGTCTAATGTAAGCGTTATCGTGAGCATCTGTCCGCTTTTTACAGCGATAATCGCGCAGATTTTCCTGAAGGAAAAGCATCTTACGCCGTGGTTTTTGGTCGGTTTTGTGCTTTCAATAACAGGTGTCGCGCTCGTTTGTTTTAACGGCCAGTCAATGGAACTGAATCCAAAAGGCGATTTGCTCGCGCTTTTTTCCGCTATTTGCTGGGGTTTTTACTCGCTTTTTGTATCTATAATCAATAAAAAGAAATACGACCCGATTTGCGCAACGCGCCGCGTCTTTTTTTACGCCGTTCTTTTTATGATTCCGCTGTGTGTTTCCGGTGTTTTTATTGCACAAACAGGGAACGCGGCGCACAACGGATTCCTTGCGTCAATGGCAGTGTCGCTTGACAGCGCGAAAAACGCAGCTCGGTTTTCGAACCCGATGAACTGGGTGAACTTGATCTTTTTGGGCGTTCTTGCAAGCGGATTTTGCTTTTCTGCGTGGAACAGGGCGTGCAACATTTTAGGCACGGTAAAAGTCAGCTGCGGGCTTTATCTTATTCCTGTTGTGACGATTGTTTTCGCATTTTTCGCGCTCGGCGAAAAAATCACGCTGCTCGGCATAATCGGTGCTGTCGTAACGATTACAGGGCTTTTTATAAGCTCAAAACGGCCAAAGCGTTAGGCTATGTAGCGGTGCGAAGCAGTCGGGCGCGAGCCACTTTTGTGGCAAGCGGACGACCGCGCGTTAGCAAGCCGCGGAACAGCCGACCGCCGTCAGTAAACGCGTTAGCGGTTGCTGACGGTGGGAACGCCCCATTATTTTGCCCCGATTTTCCTTAAATCCACGACGTTATCGCCAATTTTGATTCCGTTCCGGTTCAAAAAATCGATGAAACCGGGCAAATCTTCTGGCTGCTGGATAACCTCCGGCTTATGCGCGTCGCACCCGATGACGAACTTTGCGCCCATTTCCGACGCCATTTTGAAAAATCGGTCGCATGGATAATTCCGTCCGTCCAAAAATCCATACATGTTAATTTCAAGCGGGATAGAAAGTTCCAGCGAGGCTTCTACAATTCGGCGGGTATGACGCTGGAAAGTCGCATCGTCGCCAGTGTAGTTAATAAGGTCGGGATGAGCTAGATACGAAAAAACTCCTGTGCGCATTCCTTCAATCGTAAAGTCGACGTAGTTTTTAAGGTTTTTCTCGTCGTTCGTAGGCATTCCAACGTAGCGTCCGTTCACTTCATCGGTTACAAAATGCTGTCCCTGAATAATGTAATCAACTGGATATTTGCGGAGCTCCGTCATCAGCGTGTCGAAGTAAGCCCTTGTGTATTCAACCTCAAACCCGATAAGGATTTTTATTTTGTCTTTGTATTCTTCGCGCAGGGTAAGGAGCGTTTCAACGTACTCCGGAAGCTCGCTCATTGCCATTCGTATATGCGAATTGTATTCTGGAGGATAGGGCTGTGGTACGTGGTCTGAAAATCCAAGTTCTGTGATTCCGCGTTCTATGGCGCGTTCAATGTATTCCTTTTCTGTTCCAACTGCGTGTTTGCAGCGCGTGGTGTGCGTGTGGTAATTTGCAATCATTTTTTATTCCTGTTTCCTGACGCTAATTATATCATTTTCGCAATGTTGTGCATACTGATGGCGCGTTGCCGTTTACCTTTTTGCTGTTATGGCTCATAATATCTTTGTCGCTTTGTGCGGTTATGCGGGCGGATGTTTGCGAGCGCATGAGGCGATTTAGGATTTTTTCATGGTTTATTTTGTTGGGGCTGGCTGCGGGGCTGCAGATTTGATAACTCTCCGTGGCAAAAAGCTTCTTGAAAAAGCAGATTTGATTATATATGCCGGATCGCTCGTGAATCCGGAGCTTCTTAGTTACGCAAAGAAGGATTGCCGCTTTCTTGACAGCGCAAAGCTTACGCTCGATGAGGTGATGGATGCTGTTTTAGAAGCGGAAGCAGCGCAAAAGACGATTGTGCGCCTTCATTCCGGGGAGCCGAGCCTTTACGGGGCTGTACGCGAGCAGATGGACGAGCTTGATGAACGGGGAATCCGATACGAAAGCTGCCCCGGTGTTACGGCGTGTTTCGGCGCCGCCGCAAGCCTTAATATGGAGTTTACGCTTCCTGATGTTTCGCAGTCACTTGTAATTACGCGGATGGCGGGCAAAACTGCGGTTCCGGATGCGGAAAGCATTGAAAGCTTTGCCTCGCATCATGCTTCTATGGCGGTGTATCTTAGTTCCGGCATGACGCAGGAGCTTTCGCGGCGGCTTATAGCGGGCGGATATTCGCCTGAAACGCCGGCGGCTATTGTGTATAAGGCTTCGTGGCCGGATGAAAAGACGTTTGTGTGTACGGTTGGCTCTTTGCCGGAAGTGGCTGCCGCGAACGGCATTACGAAAACGGCGGTAATCCTTGTTGGCGATTGTGTAGCGCATTCGGGATGCGCGGCAGGTGGCACGGGTTTCGGCAGTGGCGCGACAAGCTGTGTGCGTTTTGACAGCGGCGCGGCAGATGGTACGGGTTTCAGCAGCGGCGCGGGCGACACGAATGCGCGCGGATATTCTAAGTCGCGACTTTATGCGCCTGATTTTGAGACAGAGTTCAGAAAGAAGAAGCAGGGTGGGGAAGTTTGTGGAAATGGCGAGCTGGGATGCGCCGGCGTGCCAGAGTGCTCGGGTGGTGATTGTTTTAACAAAGTAAAGTACATGACGAGCGACCCGTCAGAAGCCCTTTTCGGCGGGCAGCGTTCGTCAATCGTATACATCTGTTCTTTCACGGATTCAGGATGCGCTTTTGAACAAAGACTTCGTGCGGAACTCCCGGAGGTCTTATGGGTTTCCCGGACGGACTTTTGTAGCGGTTCGGACTGTTTCGGCACCGAAAATATCCCTGCTGTGCGTGATTTCGCAGAGAGGGCGTTCAGTAAACATATCCCGCTTGTGTTTATAGGCGCGGCGGGAATAGCAACCAGAATATCAGCTGATTTTATCAAAGATAAGTTTTACGACAGCCCGGTTGTTGTCATTGATGAACGCGGTCAGTTTGTGATTCCGCTTCTTTCCGGTCACATGGGCGGGGCAAACGAGCTGGCGCAGCTTATTGCAAACAGAATTGGCGCGGTTCCAGTTATAACAACGGCTTCTGATGTAGCCAAAAAGTTCGCTGTTGACGTATTCGCAAGGCGAAACGGTTTTTCCATTGTGAACCGCGAGGAAGTGAAGCATGTGACCGGGAAACTTCTTCGTGGCGAAAAAATCCGCGTTTGGGTTCACCCGGATGTCGCGCTCGCTGAGGACATCATCCCCGAAGAACTCGTTGTCGTTCGTGGTGCCGCGCAGAGCTGTGACGCGTCACCGATGGACTCGACAATGCCCGCCGCGCCAGGCTGTGCCGCGCCGGACACCGCGCAGCAGCTGAATTCCTCGGCAGCCATCAGTACCGTGTCAGACACCGCGCAACCTTTAGACGACGTCGATATTGTGATTTTCGCCGATGATACGCAAAAAGCCAGATTCGCCACAGGCGCGCCCTGCGAATCTGACGCGCCCTGCGATCAAAATGCAGCCCGCGCCTCAAACGATAGCGCCTCAGACGCGAGCGCACCTGACGTGGATAGGCGGACGCACCGTGTAGTGCTTGTCCCAAAACTGTACTGCGTCGGTATGGGCTGCAAAAAAGACAAGCGTTTCGAAGAGCTTTTGCAGTTTTTTGAAGAGTCTGTTCCGGATGAAGTGCGCGGAAACATCTGCGCCATCGCCTCTATCGACCTTAAAAAAGCCGAAAAAGGACTTTTGGAGCTTGCTCAATATCTTCATGTTCCTTTCGTTACGTACACGGCGCAACAGCTGGCACAAGTTCCGGGCGAGTTTTCTGAATCAGACTTTGTGCGCGAGCAGACGGGCGTTTCCAATGTGTGCGAACGCGCTGCTGTAATGTGCGCGGGCGACGCCGGCTCTCTCGTGCTCAAAAAAACAGCCAGAAATGGCATAACTGTCGCAATCGCGAAAAGAAAACCAAAAATCGTTACATGGCGAACGGAACTGGAACAGTAGAGGCGTAATATGAACAAAGTGATATATGTTGTGGGAACAGGGCCTGGAAAGCCTGAAAAGATGACGTGCGAAGCTTTTTCAACGCTTGAAAACTGCGATATCATCGTGGGTTACACCGTCTACATCGACCTTTTGCGCTCAGCGTTCCCGCAAAAAGAGTTCGCGTCAACTCCAATGCGCCAGGAAATTGAGCGTTGCAAAATGTGCTTCGATTTCGCGCTCGCCGGAAAAAAAGTTGCTATGGTTTGTAGCGGCGATGCGGGCGTTTATGGCATGGCAGCACCGATTTTTGAATTGCAGGAAAAATCTCCACTGTATGCTGGTGTGGAAATTATTGTCGTACCAGGAGTTACGGCGGCAAATAGCGGAGCTGCTGTTCTTGGTGCGCCGCTTAATCACGACTACTGTGTCATAAGTTTGAGCGACCTTCTTACGCCGTGGGAGACGATAGAAAAGCGGCTTAAGGCGGCGGTGGCTGGCGATTTTGCCGTCGCGCTTTATAACCCGGCAAGCCATAAAAGACCCGATTATCTTAGGCGCGCCTGCGAGGTGATGATATCTGCCGGCGCGAACGCCCAAACACCATGCGGCTATGCGCAGAATATCGGGCGGGATGATGAAAAAACTGTAATCTGCACGCTTGGTGAGCTTATGGACGCAGACGTTAACATGTTTACGACCGTATTCATCGGAAACTCGCAGACGCAAGTGTGTGCGAGTTCGGTAAACGGGAAACGCCTTGTTACAAAGCGCGGGTACGAGATATGAAAAAAATCCTTGTGTTTGGCGGAACGACGGAAGGACGCGCCGTTGCCGAGCTGTTATCAGAAAACAAAGTAGAGTGTGATGTTTGCGTTGCGACGGAATATGGCGAAATGGTCATGGAAGAAATGCCGTGCGTCCATGTAAAGCAGGGCAGACTTGATGCCGGTGATATCGCGAAGCTTGTAGGGAGCGGAGAATATTGTGCCGTGATAGACGCAACTCATCCGTTTGCAGTTGAAGTTTCCGCGAATATATGGCAGGGCGTTTGCTCTGATGGGGCGAAAATCCCACTTATACGGTTTGAGCGCAATACAAAACTTGATATAAAGCTTGATGATGACGGTAGCGTTGTTTATTTTGATGATGTGGCTACGTGCGCAGATGCTTTGGAAAAGGCTTTTGAGCGGACAGAAGGGAAGATTCTGCTTACGACCGGCAGCAAGGAACTTGGCGATTTTTGCCGGAGCGACGCACTTAGAAAAAAGCTTGTTGTGCGCGTGCTTCCCGGCTTGGAAAGCGTTCGTCTGTGCTATGACGCGGGGCTTGAAGGCAAGCAGATAATTGCGATGCAGGGGCCTTTCTCAGAGCAGATGAACCGCGCCGTTATCAAAGAATATGGCATTTCTGTTCTTGTTACGAAAGAAAGCGGGAAAACTGGTGGCGCGGACGAAAAGATAAGCGCGGCGAAAAACGCGGGCATTAAGTGCTTTGTGATATGCCGTCCGCAAGACGTTATGGGGCAGGGGAGTGCTGCGCAAAAGCCGGTGGCGGACGAAAGTTTAACGGCTGATGCAGTTATATCTGTTTCAACGATTGATGAGCTGTGCCGCGCGATGGAAACGCAGCTTCCTTTGCATATATGCGCAAAATCTCGTTTGCTTGTAACGCTTGCGGGAATCGGGATGGGCAGCCCGGAAACGATGACGCAGGCTGTCCGAGACAGTATTTCAAAAGCAGATTGTGTGTTCGGCGCACCGCGTATGCTGGCGAGCGCGGGCTTAACAAGGGCAGACGCAACCGGCGCGGACGTGAGTGCAACTGGCGCGGTCGCAAACAACGCGGGCTCAAATTGCGCGACATATCCGTATTACCTCGCCTCCGACATTCTTCCCGTTCTTAAAGAAATGCTCGAAAATCCGCCGCACGGCAAAACAGGAACAATCCGTGCTGTCGTGCTGTTTTCGGGTGATCCGGGTTTTTACAGTGGCGCGGAAAAACTGAAAGCCGCGCTCTCATCATTACCAAACACCGATGTACAGGTGCTTCCCGGCATCTCATCAATTCAATATTTAGCAGCGAAGCTTGGACTTAGTTGGCAAAATGCTGCTATAATCAGTATGCACGGCGTTCCGGAATCTGAATGGCTTCCTGCTTTGGAAAGCTACGTAAAATCTGGGCGGGCTGTGTTTTTTCTTACATCGGGGGCGGCAGATATCCGCCGGATTGGGGACGTGCTCGTGTCGCTAAGGAAATCACTCGGGCAAAACTCAACAATGCCGGAGTATACTGTTTATGCGGGGTATCAGCTTTCTTATCCCGATGAAAAAATACTGTCGCTTAAGCCGGAAGAATGTGCAGATGCTGCTGGCAGCGGTCTTTGCTCCGGCTTTCTTGTTCCTGTGCAGATGGGGGTAAAATGAAAAAATCTGTCATAACGCCTAACATTTCCGACTCTGATTTTATCCGTGGCTCGCTTCCCATGACGAAAGAAGAAGTGCGTTTTGTGTCTGTCTGCAAGCTTCATCTTGAAAAAAACTCCGTCGTGTACGATATCGGAAGCGGCACGGGTTCTGTAGCTGTCGAGATTGCACGCCTTTCCCCTGACATATCTGTTTATGCGATCGAAGTGACGGACGAAGGCACGGAACTTATCCGCCAGAATGCGCAAAAAATCGGCTGTAATAACGTGCATGTCGTAAAGGCTCTTGCACCGGAAGGCTTTGACGAGCTCCCGTCTCCGACTCATGCGTTTATCGGGGGCAGCAAAGGCCGCCTTATCCCGATTTTAGAATCGCTTAGGACGAAGAATCCGCGGATGAGTATCGTAGTTACGGCTGTCAGTTTGGAAACCCTTGCTGAAATCCAATCCGCGCTAAAAAAGTTTCCTGTCACGGATGATGAGATAATCCAGCTTTCTGTTAGCCGCGCTGAAAAAGCAGGCAGCCACAGCCTTTTGAAAGCCGGAAATCCTGTTTTTATCTGTTCGTTTACGTTTTCGGACACGTTTCCGGGAGAAGTTTGATATGCGCCTGCCCCGAATTGTAATTGCTGCGCCAGGAAGCGGGAGCGGTAAAACGCTTGTCAGCATTGCGCTTATGAAAGCTCTTTCTGGGCGCGGTAAAAAAGTTGCTGCGTTCAAGTGCGGGCCTGATTATATCGATCCTCTTTTTCACAAAAAAATACCTGGCGTTCCGTCTAAGAATCTCGATCTTTTTTTTACTGATGAAGATACAACTCGCCAGCTGTTCTGCGACGGCAACGAAAGCGATATTTCGGTGATAGAAGGCGTGATGGGGCTTTACGACGGTATCGCAGGATTCACGGAAACAGCCTCGACGTATCATCTTGCGTCTGTTTTGGAGTCGCCTGTGATTCTTGTCGTGAATGCGCGTGGGGCGGGGCGGTCTGTTATTGCGCAGATAAAAGGATTTGTCGCGATGGATAAAAAGCACCTGATAAAGGGCGTTATCCTGAACAACATGACGGAAAATCTTTATGGTTCGCTAAAACCCGATATTGAAGCTGAATGTGATGTAACCGTACTCGGATTTGTGCCGACAATGCGGGAGCTGAATGTGGAAAGCCGATATTTGGGGCTTACGCTTCCGGATGAGATAAATGATATTCAGCAATCGGTAGAGAAGGCTGCCGCCGTTCTTAGCGAAAGTGTTGATGTTGATAAGATAATCGAGATAGCGGATAGTGTGCCGGAGTTGGGCTCGGGCACCGCTGGGGTTGGTGCGAGCGCACCAGAGTTACCAGGGGCGGGTATGCCGGGCTCTGGCGTGGCGGTGGGTTCGGCAGCCTCTGCTTCGCTCTCGTCTTTCGCGCCGGTTCGTATCGCTGTTGCGCAGGACGGCGCGTTTTGTTTTTACTACGACGACAACCTTAAGCTCCTGCAGCGTTTTGGCGCGGAACTCGTTCCGTTTTCTCCGGTCGCGGACGAAGTTCTTCCCCCCGACATCGACGGACTTCTTCTTGGCGGCGGTTATCCTGAGCTTTACGCGGAAAAACTGGAGCAGAACGCTTCTATGCGGAACGCGATTAAGTCCGCCATCGTCGGGGGGCTTCCGTCTCTTGCCGAGTGCGGGGGCTTCATGTACCTTCACGAGCGGATTCAGTCTGCGGACGGCGTTTTGCACAGCATGGCAGGTGTAATAAAGGGCGACTGCACGTACAGCGGAAAATCGGTGCGGTTCGGGTACTGTACCGTCACAGAAGATACTGGCGCGTTTTTCGGCGCACAGCTTAAAGCGCACGAGTTCCATTATTTTGACAGTACATCATGTGGGGAAAGCTGCACGGCGGAAAAGCCCGTTACTGGGCGCAGCTGGAAGTGTTGTCATACTGGCGTGAATCATTGGTGGGGCTTTCCGCACCTATATTACGCGTCGAACCCGCATTTTGCGGAGCGTTTTGTGGAACGGTGCCGCGCGTACAGGTTGGCACGAAAGGCGTGCGCGGCGGAAACGCCGGCAAGCACAGACGCATCTTGCGCTGAATCGCGGCGGGATACTGCAAATTGCGCCAACCATGCCGAAAATCCGACGATAGCCGCCGCTGCCGCTAGTGGTTGCGCAGGTTGCGCCGAAACTCCAGTTCGCGTGTGCGAATCCGCCGACCGTGATTCCGCTTCAAAAAGCACTACTAAAAACTACAAGTTTTTCCAAAACCGCGCGTGCGAGATGTTCCCGTGCCACAAAACAGACGATCCAGAAAACTTCAACTGCCTTTTCTGTTTCTGTCCGCTTTATTTCTCCGGCGAGAAATGCGGCGGCAACTTCCACTATACGGAAAAAGGCAGAAAATCGTGTATAGACTGCACATTTCCGCACAAAAAAGAGAATTACGACGCGCTAATGGAGAAAATCCGTGCATTGCTTAAATAAACATCGTAAAAGTCGCACAGAAAAAGCAATAATATATTAGGGGAGGAATTTGCAAAAAGGAACAGATAATGTGCGTACCTGTACAGCATGATGGCGAATATGTCCTTACGGCGGATGGAAAGCGTGATTTTGGGGAAATTACAAGCGAAATCGCGGAAAAAATAAAAAGGGAAAGTGGAAAAATCCGACTTGAAATTGGTTTCCAAAAAGATGGACGAGGTTATGGTGAATCGCATATTGAGCGTTCAGACAGAATGAAGCAGTTAAGAAAAAATGGATTTAATAATGCTCGGGATTATATTGAATTTGTTGCAAAAGATTATGATGCAATTTACCAGGGAAAAAACAACAACATTTTCATTGTGAGAATGACGAATACTGCTAACATCGCTTTTTTATCATTGAAACAGAATATTAAAGATTATGATGTTTACTGGAGTGTTGAAAGTGCATTCATTTCAAGAAAAGATTATTTGAATGGCAAGATTTTACTCTGGACAAAATAAAAAATGCTGCACAAGGAATATTCCAACGGCAGCATTAAGAAAAAGAGCAGGAAAGGGCGCAGTCCCTTCGTCTACAAGACCCCTCGCGCTTATCACGGGCAACTCTTTCATCACTCAATATACTACAAATCATTAAAAAGTCAATCAGATTTTTTGTCTTGCAAATTACAATTCAGCTACGGTGCGGCAAGTAGGCGGCTATCCGCTCGTATGGGGAGGGCGGGTTTATGAGCGTGCCCTTGAACTTGTTCGCGTTATGCTTTGCGAGTATTTGCGCGGCGTTCGGCGCGTCACCAGTCTGCGAGAAAACTTCTACATCGTGGTAAGTGAAACCCAAATTGTCTTCATCCGTTTTACCGCACATACCGTCCGACGGCGCTTTGTGCGTCAGGTCGTACGGCAAGCCGAGCAAGTCTCCAAGAGCTACAACCTCGGAAACATGCAGGCAGCGAAGCGGCGCGAAATCTCCGGCAAGGTCTCCATAAATTGTTGTATAGCCTACAAAACCTTCATCATAGTTGCCTGTGTTCGCGACGCGCGCGCCGTCAAGGCACGCTGCCACGGCGTACAAAGACACCATGCGGAGCCGCGACGGGGTGTTTGTTTTGAACTGCGGGGTTATCTGCAAGTCGGACGGTAATGCGGAAAGAATGCCGTCATAAGCCGCTTTTATGTTAATTGTGTATGGCTCAATCCCAATATGCGCGCAAAGACGTTTACTGTCATCAATATCGCTTTGAGTTCCGTTTGGCATAAGAACGCCGGTTACGTTTTCTTTGCCAAGTGCCTTTACGCACATCGCTGCTACGACGGAAGAATCCTTGCCGCCGCTTATTCCGACGACGGCGCGTTTTCCGCCTGTCATCTTAAAAAAATCCTGAATCCAGCTGATAATGCCGTCTAAAACAATTTGAGCGTTTTCCATAATCCGCATTGTATTTTTTCACGCTGATTTTTGCAAGAAAGCGCGACAAATCTGCAAATTTTTTGTAAAGAACGCTTTACTCATTTTTTGCGATTTTCTTCTTATATTTTGCAAATTCTCTAAAATATCTAATAAACTCAAAACAAAACATATATTTTTCCTTGAAATTCGTATCTTTTCACGGGTTTAAATTTGACTTTTGACTTTGCAGGATATATATTTAAGGCAGAACGTGCGTATAGTGCGTTACTTCATCTTTGTCAGTCAGCGACAAAAAATAGTGCAAATCTTTTAAAGTATAGACGATAATAAAAGTGATTTGGTGGAGGGGAAAGGGGCTATTGTGCCCCAAATGGCGTTTTTTGAACGCAGCTGTAAAATCTCTAAAAACTCGAGTTTTTAGAGCCGACACTTAGAAAAACCTTGGAAAAGCTTGTTCGCGGTGCGAAAGGCTCAAAGGGAGGTGCTATATGAAGAAGACACAGATGCAGAACTTAATTAAAGGATTCGGATTTTTTCTGCTCTCAATTATGCTTGCGACCTGCGAGGTTGGTTTAGGTCCGAGCGTCGATACTTCCGCACCAAACCTCACTGTCTCCAGCCCGACTGCGAGTGCCATCCTGAAAGGCACGCTCAGCCTTGGCGGAACTGTATCCGACGACACGACTGTAACTAGTGTTAAAGTCAAGTTCAAGGGAATAAGTTCTTCCAACACGAACGAGTATGAATACGATGCGACAATCGACGCGGCTAACGAAAAATGGAGTCTTTCCGTTAACACGCTCAGCGGCGAAGGTGTAAAAGATGGTAACTACGAGCTTACCGTAACGGCTACCGATAACTCTGGAAAAGAATCATACAGAACGACGACATTCTACGTTGATAACACAGCACCTGTTATCATGGTAGATACGCCTGATGTTAAAAACTCCCAGATGAACTATGACGTTGAGTTTGAAGGAAAGCTTTACGACCAGTCCGAAGTAACAAAGCTTACAGTTGTTATTTGCGATACAAACGGTAATGAAAAAATCCGCAAGGATGCTAACGTTACGAACAACAGTTCTTGGAAAGCAACATTCGACGGCGATACAGAACTTGGTTTGGCTGCCGGTAACCAGCTTCTTGCAGATAACGGTACCTATTACTACTACGTAGTTGCAACAGATGCCGTTAACAATACGAGCGAATACTTCTTCCACAAGCCGGATGTCTACACGCAGTTTACAGGACGCAAACTCGACATAAGCGAGTGGGCAAGTTTTGACAAAGGCGATACGAACACTGTTTCCGGTCAGCAGCTTAACAGAGACTGGTTCAATTCAATAAAAATCCGCGTTGCAAGCATGAGCTCTCCTTCTTCCGTGAGCATCGCGCCTAACTTCAGTTATTCAAGCCAGGATGTGGCTGGTATTGACTGGAAAAATATTGAGGACGGTTCATCAATAGCAAAAGACGCTTCGATAGTTGGTGTTATTACGCCTCCTGCCGGAGTAGACTCTCCTTTTAAGAACGAGACTTTCAAATGCTATATTTTCCCAGGACTTGGTACTAACGGTGCGGATCCATTCGTAGTTAACGGAAATGAACTTATAAAGATTAAAAGAGAGATTAAAATAAATAACGCTTCTAGCGTAGAATATAATGAAAATACTAGGGTATTACACGATTTAGTTTCTGGCGAATATTATTATGACGTATTTCGTAATGGAAGTTTGGGCGCGTATTATTATTATAATGAAGAAGCACCTTCGTCAGACAATCAGTGGCCAACGACATATCCTGGCACCGGAAGAAGCATGTTTACACTTTCAAATACCGGTACTGGCCGAAACTTCACTATAAGCACAGGTCTGCCAGAAAGTCATCCGCTTTGTTTGAAGGCTGAAAAATGCTGGATTTACATAGAAATACAAAACTCTATTGGAACTAAATTCTCTTCACACACCAGTTTTGATATAAACCCAGGTACACCTACGATCACAATAACATCATCCGAACTCAGTCAGAATTTGCAGACAACGATTAATACAAATTCTTACGCAATTACAGGTACATCGTTCACAAGTAGTGGTCAAGGATGCCGTGTTACTTACAAAATCTCTAAAGATGGTCAGACTGTAGCGGAAGATGATGCAAACCGAGCAAATGATTTTGTTACATCTGGTCAATGGAGCCTTCCTATTGGTCCATTAAATTTGGAAGACGGAACTTACTCGTTCACTTTCACAGCTGCAATATCTGGTCTTAGAGCTGTTGAATCAAGAACTATAACAATAGACCGCACAGATCCAGATTTGAACATTGTTGCTATCTCACAGGATACGAACGGTAATAAAGTAACAATAAGCGGTAGCGCAAACGATACGAACGGACTTTCATCCGTCAAATATCGCCTTACTCCGCTCCAGTCAGCATGGCAGACACCGGCTGTAAAATACAACTGGGTATACGAAATTGATACAACTTACGCAACGGAAGAAGAGCATACTTTTGAAATTCAAGTTAAAGATATGGCGGGAAATACTGCGTCAGATTCTACAACAATAGTTATAGATCATAATCCACCGGAACTCGAAGTTTCTAACGGTGGTTGGAGTTCTAGAGACGTTCAGGCTATGACCGGAACAGCAAGTGACACACATTTCGACAGTCTTTCTGTTACTTACAGAAACTCTTCGGTTTCTAATAGTCAAGCGGTGACGGAAACTATTCCTGTCAACTCATCACATGCATGGTCATGGACTCCTGCTAGTACTATTGCAGACGGTATTTATGACGTTACATTTGAAGCAAGAGATACAGCAAACAAGACAAGAACTTATACAACAAGCTTTACACGCGACCAGAACGGTCCTGTCATTGAAGAAGTATCACTTTCTAACGGTGATGTAACGGAAAATGGTAGGGATAATCCTCTTGAAATTACTGTAAGAGCATCAGATACTCCTGCTGGTATTAAGAGAATTGAATACAGTGTAAATGGCGCGGAATATCATGCAATACCAAATGTATCACCTATAACAAATGGATCAACTCGTTCAGTAATTAGTCTTTCTAGCGTGACACCTGGTTTGGAAGAAGATCCTGATAACGTAGACCCTAATAAGCGCCCAGCTGGTTTGCCAGAAGGTGATAATACTATTGAAATTAAAGCAGTAGATAATTCAGATAATGAAACAATCTATACATATAATGTAACAAACGCTGGTGTTACGACACAGGAGTCGGTAATACATTTCGTTACAGACTATCATGAGCCAGAGGTTTGGTTTGGTGATGAAGATGTTGAGCAATCAGCTGATCTTACTGTCAATGATGATGTATGGGTTAAAGGAAAGCTTTCCGATGGTGTTAATACCAGCAAGTTGAAGGAAGCTAAACTTTCTTATACAAAGAACGGTACTGTTGATATTTGGTCAATAAATGGTTCGACGGCAAACGGTTTCACATGGAATAATACAGGATCAAACCCTGATTACAAGTGGCAGTGGAAGCTCGAAAAAGATACAGGCGACGGTCGCTACACATTTAAATTCTACTATAAAGATATAGCTGACAACAGTGGTACAAAAGAACGCACCATTATTATGGATACGGCAGGTCCTAATATTAACGGTCTTCTTAAAGAAAGCGGTCAGACATACCAGAGTCTGCAGAATGAAATAGGTGTAACTTTCAACGACCAGTTAAGTGGTATAGATGAAGAGAAGCTTTACTGGCGGCTTGGTGCGGATACAGGAAATGATCCAGAAACCCCAGGCGAAACGGGATGGACACAGATTACAGGTGAAACAGTAACTGTAGACTTCGGATCAGAAGGCGTTGGTAAAGCACTTACATTCGTCGCTTACGATGAGTCTGGTAACAGAAGCTCTAAGACATACAGCAACATTACGGTTGACCTTGGTGCACCAACACTTTACGAAAATGTATTTAACACGCCTGATACGTATATAAAGAACGGCGATCCAGCTTTCAATCTGCTTAAAACAAGCGGAACAGTCGCAGATGATGGTGTTGCAATAAAGAAACTTGAAGTTATCGCTAAGAAAGACGGTGTTGCCCAGAATGGTACAGGCAGAACGGACGGCAAATGGTACGTATATGAAGTTCCGGACAGCGTAACCAAAACAACACTTTCTGTCAGTGACCTGAGCATTCCTACGTTCAGTGCAATTGCCCCGTCAGGTACAGAAACCTACGGCGCAAACGACGGTTCGTGGGCTATCTCTGTCGCCGTTTACGACAGAAACTTGCAAAAGTCAGAAGAAAAGACATTAAGCTTCATAATCGACGCGTCAGCACCGGTTATGCAGTCTATTTCTTCACCGGCAGCCGGTTACATAACAGGCAGCGCGGTAGATATTCGCGGCAGTATCAATGAACCAACTAAAGGTACAGGTATTGAAACTGTAACGCTCTTGCTTACAGGTACAAAGAATGGAACAGCGGATACAGAAACGGTGACAGCCAGCGGTAGAGAATGGTCATACCGCTTGCCGCTCGGTGACTGGGACGAAGGTACTATTTCTGTAAGTGCAACGGCAACAGACCGCGCCGGAAACGTTAGCGAACCGGTTACGGCATCTTGGACAATAGACAAGGACATACCTATAATAGAAGAAACTGAACTTGGTACGGGCGAGTCCGTATGGAAGAAAGGCAACTTCACGGTAGGCGGAACTGTAGAAGACTCTTACAGCGTATCTCCGGACGGATTTACGCTTGCTGTCACTAGAAAAGCAACAGGCGGCTCAACTTATGAGGCCGTCGCCAGCGACAGAATTAATCTTACAAAGACTCCAGTTGGTACTAATGGAAAGAAATATAATTGGACCGCTACTATAACTGTGCCTGCTAACGAATCAGCTGAATACAAGATTACAGCAGATGCAACTGACAGCAGCGGAAAGCATGCTACACAAATAACAAGAACTGTAGATATCGATATGGTTGCTCCAACGGTGGAATTCACTAACCTGGACGTTGTTTCCGGCTTTACTGGTGCAACAATTATCGATGGCAGTGCATTTACTATAAAAGGTAGGGCGATTGACGGTGCTTCTGGAATAAAAGAAGTCAAGTATTCAATCGATGACGCAACAGCTGTTAGCACAGGTATAACGCTTAACGCTGACAGATGGGAGCTCCCGATAGAGCTTGGTACTGACGGTATAGCTGAGGGACAGCACACTATCGAGATCACAGCAGAAGATAACGCTGGAAATACTGCTAATGCTATAACGACGACGTTCGTCGTAGACCTTGCAGCACCTACTCTCACAATAGCTGACATAACGGAAAGCTCTACTTGTAGAATCGTTGGAACTAACACGTATATAAGCGCTCCTCTTACTTTGGTTGGTACAGTTCTTGATGCTAATCCGCTTTCTGTAGATTCAAGCTTTGCTAACAAAATGACAGTTACAGCTTACGTGAACGGTACAGCAGTAACCGGAACGGGAGCTGCGTCTTATACACTAGGAACAACTACTACAGCTGGAACATGGAGTTTCGCTGTTCCAACAGACACAGACGGTCTTAAGACAATTAAGATAGTAGCCAAAGACGCGGTTGGAAATGAAACAACAGAAATTAAGAACATAACAGTAGATACAGCGGCTCCTACATTGACGGTGACAAATCCTGGTACTGTGGAAGGTGAATTTACACTTGATGCTACGGCTTACGATAACGTACAGGGTGTTCAGTGGGTTAAATACTCATTAGACAATACAACGTGGACAGCTATGTCTGGAAGCGGTTCTGCATACACTGCTACAATCACAACTGCAGCTCTTGGAAACGAAGGCGAGAAGCATATCTACGTCAAGGCTTTCGATGGTTTGAAAGAAACAGCAATAAGTGATATCGAATTCTATTACGATACAGCTGACCCGACTCTTTCTGTAACGCGATCAACAACAGAAGCATACACAAATCAGTCTTATACCATCACTATAGAAGACGCATACGATGAAAACCTCACTGGCGTTAAGATTATCGCAAAGAAAGATAATACACCACTTACCGGTACTGGCGAAGAAACTGGTATATGGAAATCATTCGCAGCTACAAACAAACACGTCACGAATCAGACAGCTACAATTACTGAAGATGGCTCATATACGTTTACAGTATCCGCTGTTGATGGTGCAGGTAATCCAACTTCAGTATCTTTCAGCATCGTTGTGGATGCAACAGCTCCTGTAGTTGGAACACCATCTGCAAACGCATCATCTGTTTCAAACGGCAACTTCGTTTCTGGAAGCGCAATCGATATAAGCGGTACGCTTACAGAAGACGGAAGTGGTCTGGAAACAGTAACGCTCTCGCTTTCAGGTACAAAGAACGGAACAGCGTCAACAGTAACCCAAGACCCAAGATTCACAAGTAATGAATGGACATACCGCTTGCCGCTCGGTGACTGGGACGAAGGTGAGCTTTCTGTAACAGCTACGGCAACAGATAAAGCCGGTAACAGTACGACATCAACAGCGATGACATTCGTTATCGACCAGAATGATCCGGAAGTTACGGAAACGACAATCGGTTCTGGCTCTTCTTGGAGACACGAGGCATTCACAATCGGCGGAAAAGTAACCGATACGCTCGGACTTTCCACGGATGGCTTCACAATTACTGTTACAAAGACTGTAAACGGTACAACTACGACCGTAGATGGCATAACTGTAAATAAAGCTCCTGTAGAAGGTAAAGGTACGGCAACCAACTGTACAGAATATACTTGGAGCACAACAATCGCTATAACAGCTAATGAATCTGCTGTATATACGATAGTAGCTAATGCAACAGACTTGAGCGGACGCTCCCCAGTACAGGGTGTAAGACGGACAGTTTCTATTGATACGGTAGTTCCAGTGCTTTCATTCACGAATCTTTCTACAGATTCCTCGAATAAGACAATAATGGAAGGAAACTCCTATACAATAGAAGGATCCGCAACAGACGACCTTGCAGGTATAGCTAGCGTAAGCTACGCAATCGACTCTGGTAGCGCAACGACAGAAGGCGTAACACTTTCTGGAGACAATACAAACAGAACCTGGAAGCTGCCGGTACAGCTTGGTGGTACAGACGGACTTTCTGAAGGCGAGCACACAATAACGATTTCTGCGCAGGATGTGGCTGGAAACGCAGCAACATCAATCAGCACGACATTCATCGTAGACCTTGCTTACCCAGTTGTCGAGTTTAACAATGCAGTAAGTCTTCCTTCTTATATAAATGAAAATCTCTCTCTGACAGGAACTGTAACTGACACTAACCCAGTTTCTGCCGACGCAATGGTAGTAAAAGCTTATGTCAACGGAACAGAATATACTGGTGCCAATGCTGCGACATACACTAAGACTGGCGCAAATGGCGGAACATGGAGCTTCACACTTTTCGTTAACAACACCACTACTGATGGTGCAAAAGTTGTAAAGATAGTAGCCACCGATATGGCAGGAAAGAAAACTGAAAATTCTGTAACTATAACTGTAGATACGACAGCGCCTACAGTAACAGTAACGAATCCTGGTCCAAGGGAAGAAGGTTTTACACTTACAGCGATGGCATACGACTCTGGTAAGGGAGTCGAGACAGTCGAATACAAGATTGGTGATGGTGAATGGCACGATATAACAGACTCTGAAAACGAATCCACATATTCAGCAGATATTACTACGGAAGCTCTGGGTACGGAAGGATCAAAGACTATTACCGTAAGGGCAACAGATGGACTTAACACATATGGAACAGGATCTGCGACATTCTATCTTGATACGGCAGACCCAGTCGTAAATGTTACAGCACCTGATGTCAGCTACACGAACAGCAACTACACGCTTACCGTAAATGCGACGGACGCGAACCTTAAAGATGTAGTTATTACGGCTAAGAAAGACGGTACAGCAGTCACAACGGGCTGGCCGGTAACATTCAACGCGACATCCGGTGCCGTTACGAATCAGACGGCAACCCTTACTGTACCAGCGGATCACTCCGCTGACGGAACATACACGTTCAACATAACAGCAACCGATAACGCCGGAAAGACAGCGTTCGCATCAAAGACCGTTACGGTCGATACGACTGTTCCTACAGTCGCGGACACATTCGCCGTTCCTGACACGGCGGCCACAGAAGGCTCGTCATACAGGTTCAGCGGAACTGCCTCAGACGAAAACGGCATCGACAAAGTCGAGATTTCCTTTACGGC
>JAEEGK010006883.1_pt1 | contig 27220 bp, 19 predicted proteins | sample 8958771 | NCBI WGS metagenome assembly JAEEGK01 (sample SAMN16246547, study PRJNA631951) | gut metagenome | biome: gut microbiome; feature: rumen; material: SC-attached | host: Bos | place: Iran: Karaj | collected 2018-10 | reverse complement strand
TGTTTTGATTCTTTGACATAATCGTTTGTTTTTGGATTGTTGATTTTCAATTGTTTTGTGCCGTGGCATGTTCCCTCTGTGCACAAAAAAGGAACATGCCATTTCCCGCCCTGGGGAGCACATCAATCCGCGAAATGACGATGCAAAGGTACAACAAAAAAAAGACGCTCACAATTTGTGAACGTCGAATGTCAGTCAAAGTCAATCGTTAGTCAGCGAAAGTCAATGAAAGTCAGTATTTAGGTCATTTTTGAGTCAGCGAAAGTCAATAAAAGTCAATGAAAGTCAGTGACGATTTTGTGCCCTTTTGCTGCGATATACTGCAAATGTGTGCTGTTTGAAACTCAATCCGAAATGATTGTTTAGCATTTCATAGAGTTCTTTGGATTTTAGGTTTTGAGTATCGAGGTAGTCTAACGCCTCATTGATGCGTATAGCCTTGACGAGTGTAGGCGCATCAACGCACGCCTTGCGCAAATCGTCTTCGACAGCTTGCGCTTTGTTGTCGTCAATTGCGTGTTGTGTTATTCTACAAAAGAGATCGTTTGTATGTACAGTTGCATTTTTTGCATCTGTACATTCTTCTGCCTGTACATCTTCGGCGGTGTTACCAAAGAATGCTCTAACGAGTTCTGTGACGTTAGTACCGGCAGGGACATTAACTGTCATTTCGCGGTGGTGGTCTTGGCTGTTGTCGTTGAGTGTGCCGATATTGATGATTTGTTTGCTCATGGTTGTGCTTGGAGTAAAAATGCACGGATAAGCAAAGGCAATCAGTAAAGTCGGCAAACTTGCAAAGATGCCCCGCCTACCCGTGCATAACACAGATACTTGGGACATATCTCTTTTCTTTGCATAAAGTTTTGCCGACTTACTGATAAAGGAATATGTCTGCTTGCGCTAAGCGCAAATGATTATGTTCTCCTATTTAACGTCAAGGAGTCGGTGACAAAATCGGATGCAAAGGTACAAAAATATTTTGACATTTGCAAGAGATTGTGTGATTTTTTTATTTTTGTATTATCAAATGTTGGCTGTTGTCCGTGCTATTATCGTTGATAGTGCCGAAGTTTAACACAGTGCCATCAAGATGAATGTGAACCTCAGGAGACTCATCTAAAGTTTTTTTTTGAGCGAATTGTACACCTCTGTGACGAAGACATCAAGGACTTTTCTCTTGAGGCTATCATCCTTAAGCAACATCTTGAAGAAATCTTCGTTTTGTTCCAAGCCTTGCAACAAAGCATCATCTATACCCTCATAATATGTGAACTTGAAATCATCTACAGAATTGACGAGTGCTGATTGTTGGAGTTTCTGCGATTTCATCAGAATCTCCTTAATCTGCAACATAGATTGAGCGGCAACATCCGTGTCGAAGCGATTGCCTGTACGGTTGTTTATTTCCTCAATGATCTCCGACAACTTCTTTTCTTCATCCTCGCTCAGTTGAGCCTCAGCCTTTGGCAGATTGATATACGGGTCTGACTTAATATCGGGCTTATTGTACTCACCTTGCAACTTGTTGAGGAAGTTGTTTGCTACTATTTGATCTCGCAGAGAGAAACCTTGACCTGTTTGGTCTTTCTTGAACCATTGTTGTAAGTTAGAGCAGAACTTGTACTTCTTGTGCAAATCAAGATCTTCAAACTGACTTGCCTGTATGATAAATTCATAGAAGCGGACAAATCGTTTGAGATTAGCCACAAATTCCTTCAACTCCTCTTCCGGAAGATTGTTCGCTTTGCGCTCAGCCTTTTGCAGGTAACCTACCATCATATTTTTTTGTTTGTTAGATGGCTTGGCTATGGTGATGAGTTGTGCAAAGTTCTCAATATCGCAATCATCCAGCACACCAAACGTAGCCAGTTTGGTTTCTATCTTGTAGATGTCGCTTGGCGTGATGCTGTTTTCGAGGATTGTTGCAGTATAATACTTCGCGAATTGCTTCTTGATGTCCTCATATGTGTTGCAGAAGTCAAGTACAAAGGTTTTCTTCCTGTATGGCGGGCATATGCGATTCAGGCGTGAGAGTGTCTGCACGGCTGCAACCTTCTTCAATGTTTTCAGCACGTACATGGCACAAAGTTTGGGTTGGTCGAAACCTGTTTGGTACTTGTTTGCAACGAGCAATATGCGGTTCTCGTCCTTGGCAAATGTGTCCGGAAGTGCTTGCTCTGCGATTTCGTTCATGCCAACTTCTGTAAACTCTTTGCCCGGATGCTCTTCTAATTTGACTTTGCCGGAGAAGGCAACGAAACACGACATATCTTTGTAGCCATGCTCGCTGATATACTTCTCAAACGCCATCATGTATTTTACCGCTGCTTGACGCGAGGCGGTTACAACCATAGCCTTAGCCGTTCCGCCAAGTTCTTGTATAACTGTAGTGCGGAAGTGCTCTATGATGATTTCTGTACGCTTTTCTATATTCTCATCCGTCAAATCAACCAAGCGTGCAATCTTCTTTTTCGCCTGTGCAGATTTGTACATAGGATCTTCTTCTATCACTTTGTTGATGTCATAGAATGTCTTGTACTCCATATAATTGGCAAGCACATCCAAGATAAACTCTTCTTCAATAGCCTGCTTCATCGAGTATAGGTCAAAGGCTTCTTTCTTGCCCGTTTTGCCTATATGCCCGAATAGTTCGAGCGTAGTCGCTTTAGGCGTAGCGGTAAAGGCAAACATTGACACATTCGGCTGCTTGCCGTTGGTGCGAATCTCCTCGGTGAAAATGTCCTCTTTCTCCAATTCATCATCATCGTCATTGCGTCCTTGCCCTAACACTTGGGTTACTGCGCCCATATCTTTTCCGGCTGTGGAAGAGTGCGCCTCGTCAATAATAACAGCGAAGGTTTTGTTGTTAATTTTCTTTATCGTATCTACAATGTACAGGAACTTCTGAATCGTTGTAGCAATAATCTTCGTGTTTTTCTCCAGAGCAATGCGCAGATCATTCGCGCTACAGGAATCGTTCATAACCTTTACCAAACCTGCTGCATGCGATATCTGTTGCACTGCATCTTGCAGTTGGCGGTCAACGACAATCTTATCTGTAATGATGATTATAGTATCGAATATCTGATTGTCCTCTAAATCATGCAGTGAGGCAAGGCGATGAGCGAGCCATGCAATGGTCTTCGTCTTGCCTGAACCGGCTGAGTGCTGAATCAGATAGTTTTGCGAACTATGGTTGATTACTAAATCATTGACTAAATTTCGTATAGTACGGAGATGATGATAGCGAGGGAATATAGGATGTTCCTTTTTGTGTTTAATGCCGGTTACAGGATCTTTTTTCTCTGAGGTCTCAACAAAGATAAACTTATCTATCAGGTCGCATAGCGTATCTTTTGTGAGGATGTCTTCCCACATGTACGATACAGAATACTTATCCTCAAATATAGGGTTGCCTTTACCGGTGTTGATGCCTTCGCCTCGTCCTATATTGAACGGCAAGAAATACGTTTCGCGATTGTTCAACTCCGTGGTCATGTGCACTTCTTCCAAGTCCATAGCAAAGTGCACAAAGCAGCCGGCTTTCTTTAGGAAAAGTCGCGTCTTGGGGTCACGGTCTTCTCTATATTGATGTATGGCGTGCGTGTAGTTCTGACCGGCTTGGTTGCACTTGAGTTCCATAGAGATGATAGCCAAACCATTGAGGAATATAACTATATCTACGCGCTCCTTATCTGATGCCCAAACCTCTTCCATTACGGAGAAGATGTTCTCATTGTATAGTGCTAACAGATCCGGGTTCTTGGAGGTAGCAGGCTTTGTGTATAGCAGTTTCAGTTTCTCATGCGCTATCTCAAAGCCGTTTTTGAGTACATCAATAAGTGACCGTGAGGATTTATTGATTTCGAGATTCAGATAGTTCAGGAAACTCTCACGGTAGTTATCTTTTAGCGAACTCTTAATCTTTGCCATTTTCTTTGGCTGTGTCTTTTCGAGAAATTCGAAAAGCATATCCGGATCCATAGCAAAGCGGCGGTCGTAGTTTGCGGCATTACGAGGTCTATAGCCGTTTTCTATTAGCCGCTGAATGATAAATGCTTGGTATTCTTTTTCGGTTAAGATGGTATTCATATCACTTGTTTTTTGCCTGTTACATATTCATATATCAATGAAGCCTTGTAGGCTTTGAGTTGTTCTATTTGGTCATTCTTATCCTTAATAGTTTCGTCAATGACCTTGCACTTTTCGTCAAGGAATTTGGCGATGGCTTTCTGTTCTTCTAATGGCGGAATCGGTATATACATATTGCCAAAATCATCAAATGCAATATTTTTACCGTCCCTTAAACTCATAGAGAATGTATTTATCTTCGATATAAAGCCATCGCTTTTGAAGAGATATTTGAAGTAGCCATCACAAACATTTATAGTCGGGTAGAAAACCTGATATGCAGGTGAAACAACTCCTTCATATGTTGAGTATTCAAAACCACCTTGGAAACTTCGCAGACTTATGCAAAAATCTCCTTTGTGTATAGTTCTGAAGGTTTCTAAGTTCGTTTTTTCATTAACAAGGACAACTCCTTCCAATTGAGATTGTGGGATAACTCCATACTTTTGAGTAGGCGAAAGCAACTCTAAATTATAAAGGTTTCCTTTCGTTCTTCTCAAAGTAAAAGCATATTTTCCTTTCTCTAACATCCAATGATCTGGCAATGCATCTATCCAACCAAATGAAACTTCTTTCATTGGAGCATTCGGATTCAGTCCATGCGTAACGGTTTCAGCGATGAGGGATTTTTTATATTCAGTAAGTGTCTTGATCTCTGCATCCAAATCTTCTAATAATCCATCTATCTCGCCGCATTTTTTATCCAAGAAATCAGCAATGGCTTGCTGCTCATAGAGAGGAGGAAGAGGTACTTTAATACCTCCTAATTGTTCTTCTGTGATAGAATGACGCAAATTCTTAGCTAAATGCACAAGTTCTTTGGTATTATCTAACATCAAATAATAGTAGAAGAAGTAGTCTCTATCGGCTAAGTCATGAACTACGAATTGACTATATGCAGGACTTGACAAACCATTATTATAAATCCTTCCTATACAGCAGGGGGTGACATCTATATCAAATAAACACATCAATAAATTACCCTTGTAACATTTCTGATAACCATTGAACGATGTCGGCATTTTTCCTCCAGCATTCAAATCTCTGATATTTACACCTTTCACCGATAGAGATAATATATCTTCTCCACTGTATATGGGATGTATTTCTTTTATTTTATGCATTATATATTTGTTTGGCATTACGCTCCAATGCCGTGGTATTATACCGACCCAACTAATACCGCTATTTTTCATTTCTCGTGCCATAATCAATCGAATATTTTAGCGATACGACTTGCAACGGACTTCTCTAAGTCCTCAAATTTCTTGCGTAGTTCGGCACTATCCGTAGGCTTCTGGTACTTATAGAAGTAGCGCGTGAACGGAATCTCTGCGCCTGTCTTAATGACAGGTTTCTTCTTGCTCAAGTCTTCTTCAAAGAATGCCTTGGCATCCGGTATATGTGGCAAAACTTCACGCGCCATATAGGTATCTATATCCTCATCATAGCGGACAATCTCTATGTCTTTGGTCTCCTTGTCATAGATTATCTCTCCGTTCTTGTCACGCTGGATCTCGGCATTCTTATCCATTACGGACAAGCCTTCCATAATGCGCTCGAAGAGTTTGTCTTTTTTACCAACGAGTCCATCCAAAGCATATTCCAATTCAGGTTCAAACTCTTCGGGAGAATGATAGACAATGCTGCATGCAGCTTTTCGCAAGGCTTCAAGTATTTTGCTATACCTTGGCTCATTGGCTTTGTACTCCTCAAGTTTCGCTAATTCTTTGCCCGTGGGCTCTTCCTTCTCATCAATCTCTGCAATCTTGGCAGCGTCGTACAAGGTATTGAGCGAACCGGATAATAGCATCTGTTCTATGCGTTCCTCATTGATGGCATAGGAGCGTTGCAACGGTTGCATAACTGCATACTCACGATAGATAAACTCCGTATTCGGGTAAATCTTGCATAAGTCATTCTCTTCGAAATTGAGATAAAGATCCACTATCTGTTTACGTTCCGCAGGGCTTATCTCGTTTTTCTTCATGCCCAGTGGCTTGCGGAGTTTGTGGCAAATACCTGTTGCGTCAATGAGCTGTATCTTGCCTTTGCGCTTCTCGCTTTTATTCATGGATAGAATCCATATATAGGTAGCAATGCCTGTGTTGTAGAACAGATCCGCAGGCAGAGCAATGATGGCTTCTATATAATCTTGCTTTTCCTCTAAGAACCATCGACGTATCTGGCTTTCGCCGGATGCTGTTCCGCCTACAAACAAAGGCGAGCCATCTTCAATAATAGCTGCTCTACCGTTATCCGGATTGAGTTTGTCTATCGCTGACTGCAAGAACAGCATCTGCATATCGCCCGAACCCGGTAATCCTGCTCCCCAACGCCCGTTGAAACCTTTTGCGTATTCAGTAAGCACGGCATCTTCTACTCCCTCACCGGCATCTTTGCCGCCCCATGCTTGACCAAAAGGCGGGTTCTCTATCACAAATCGCATCTTCTGATTAGGGAACGCATCCGCTTTCATGGTGTCTTGCAGACGAATGTTCGATATATCTTGTCCCTTAATAAGCATTTCTGCGAGACACATTGCGTACGACTCCTGTACAACCTCGTGCCCGAACAAACGGATATGAGCATCGGGATTAAAGCGCTTAATGAAATTGTATGAGGTTGATAACATTCCTCCCGTTCCGCATGCTTGGTCAAGAATCGCTATTTCTCGTCCCGGCTGCAACACATCCTCACTGCCTTCGGACAACAAGATAGCCACCATAGTTTTAATTATGTCTCGTCCCGTATAGTGGTCACCGGCTTCGGCATTTTCTGAAAACTTACGGATTAGTTCCTCAAAGATGTACCCCATTTTCATGCTATCAATCGTCTTGGGGTCAAGGTCAAGTTCTGAAAATGCCTTGACAACGGAATATAGGCGATTGTGGGTATTCATCTTATCTATCTGACGGTCAAACTCCAAGTTGCGCAGTATGCCTTGTACGTTATCAGAGAATCCTTCTATATAGGCAGTAAGGTTCTCAGCCAGATGTGCCGCATCGTTGCACAATTCAGCAAGGTCATAACGAGAGGTGTTATAGAATTGATAGCCCGATACACTTTGGAATTTCTTCACAGGGTAGTCTGGATGTTTCTCATGTAACTCAATGACAGCCTTTTTTGTTGGCGCAAGCGCACACTCAAAACGGCGAAGAATAGTCATCGGGATAATCACATCCTTATACTTTTCCGACTGATATGGTCCACGGAGCTTGTTTGCAATAGACCATATAAAGTTAACTTCTGAAGATACATCAATGGGGTTATCATCCCACATCGGATCTATTGTTTGTGCCATGATATTATTCGTTATCTAAGGTTTCACAATGTAGCACGGCACAGACAACTTGCCCGTTTTCGAGGTCGCAAATGAGGGCGGCGGGGTGTTCGTCGGACAGGAGATAACCACTAATATACGCCTTAGTCGTTGTGACGAGATCGACGCATTGCGGCACAAAAGTGCCGTCGCCGTTGTCATGAATCGACGCGGCGAATTGCCACGGCGAGCCCTGAACAGGCACACCGCAGACGGTCGGGCGACTGCTCGACGCACAACTAATCAGCAATAAAGCGAATGCAATCAGACATGCATGCGCAAGGCGAATGCTCCAATTAAAGGTACCTTTATTTGTTGCAAATTTAAAATATTTTTTGTACCTTTGCAGCCGCAAAGGTTACTCCCTTTCCGTGTGGCGGTTTTCCTGCTTCAACGGGACAACCTAGTATACCTTTGTAGCCGCATTTATAAAGGCACAGAAAATGGAAAAACATTGTTCAAATAAAGGTACATTTTTCGCGAGCATAGTGATTTTTTTTGTTTAGGCATAGTTTAGGCACAAAAAAAGCAGCCGTGTGGGCTGCTGTGGGGGTGGATATTTGCAAATAAAACGTCAAAATTTGCAAAAAAATCGCACGCAAAACGTCTTATTTTGCAATTTTGCACCACAAAAAACGTCTTATTCTACCCCATGGCACCATCGATGGAGAGGACTTGGCCGGAGACGTAGGAGGACATGTCGGAGGCGAGGAAGAGGACGACCTGTGCGACTTCTTCGGGTGTGCCGGCACGACGCAGAGGGATGCGGCTGACGAAACCGTCATGCACCTCTTGCGGCAGAGCACGGGTCATGTCGGTGTCGATATATCCGGGGCCGCCCTGCTTACGGGCTGCAACGTGACGCGAACGGTCGAAAGTCAATAGTTGAAAAAAAACCTGAGAAAACTTCTATTTGTTGCACAAATACGATTTTTTCTCAGGTAAAATTTGCAAATGTGGGATTTTTTTTGTAACTTTGCGTGGAGAAACACGGCATGTATCGTTCAATAATCATATTGATGGCTTGTTGGCTTGCGGTAGGCTCTATGTGTGCGGATGACAGTCTGCCCATCATAGAGGTGAAAGCCGACCGAACCATGATTTATCCCCAGCGCATGGACCTGAATGGGGAGGAATCGTTGATGGATGTACTGCAGATGATGCCGGAGTTGATGATCAGGGGCTATGAGGATGTGCTTGAGGCGTACAACCTGCGCATCGACAACGCTCCGGTGAACGGCGACACGCGGTTGATCCTCACGCAGATGAAAGCCAAGGACATAGCCAAGATCCAGGTCTGCACCAATACGGGTGTGGCGAAGGGTACGGTAGGTATGGGGCGTGTGCTGGATATCAATATGGCGATGCCGGATACGGTGAAAGGCTTCGTGGAAGGGCAGGGCGGTTTTGGCAAAGAGCTGGAGGGCAACGGCACGGTGAATGTGCTATACGGCAGTGAGCGCACCGACCTCTACGCCAATGCGACATACCGCTACCAGAAGGGGCATAAGGAGTATGTGTCGCTGCACATGACCAACCGCTTTGATGAGCGAAACAGACTGTTGACCTATCTCACCCAGCAATATTTGGCGATGCCTGACGGGCACTCGCAGAAGATCATGGGCAGGGCTCGGTATTTCCACACATTCAATGACCTGGGCACGGAACTGCTGGTATTAGGCGGGTACCAATATGCCAGCGATCCGGTATATGCCAACCAGTTGCCGATGTTTGTGCTGGAACTGAACACACCTCTGCCGGTGAAAGGGCTGACGCTATTGGCGGGCGTGGAAGGCGATTACCAGATGACCAGGCAACGTGGCGCGGACAAGAGTTGGAATATGTTCAACCACGATATCTATCTGCAATTCACCTACAGCCTGCCCAAGTGGCGGTTTACGGTAGGACATCGTGTGATGCTGTACAACTACCGGCTGGCTGATTCGTTAGCCGTGCAAAAGCGTTTTGACGTGCGCAACAACACGACAGCCTGTGTGATCTTTGTGCCGAATTGTCGGCATCAGATTCAGGTAGGGTATTTCCGCAAATTCATGAATCCGGCGTACCTGGTGCTACCGATGCAAGCCGATACGGTGCTTAGGGAAAGGGATATCAATCAGGTGAAGGTCGCTTATGCCTACAGCAGGCAAAGGCTGACCGTGCAGCCGGAAGCGAGTTACTATATCGTGGAAGGCGATGAGAACTATGGCGAGATAGCAGCGTCGGCGTATTGGCGAACGAAATGGGTGACGCTGACTGGCGGGGCGAATCTGTATATCGCCAAGAGCAAAGTGTTTGCATCGCTGCGCGTGGCTCCAACCGCCTATCTTCCGCGACAATGGCAGATAGGATTGCAGGTGGTATATTACACCCCGAAATCGCCGGTACGTGAACTGTACGGCACGCCGGTGTACGGCTGTCTGTCGGTCAATAAGCAGATCGGCAACTTCCTTAGTATTGGCGTTGACTGGCACGACATGTTTGACTCGTTCTGCAGCGCGGCGAAAGTCAACCGGCATGCTGCCACGGTGAAGGTGCAGTATAGATTTTAGATTGAAAATTGAAGATTTAATTGGAAGAGAATATGACAAGTGTTGAACTGAACATGATTCAAACCGCCGGCATCGGTGCATTGGCGCTGATGGTGGGCATGATTCTGACGCGATCCCTGAGTTTCTTGCAGCGGTTCTGCATCCCGTCGCCGGTGAGTGGAGGAATAATCTTCTCATTGATCGGTTTGGCGTTGTATGGTTTCTTCGATATAGAGATCTCGTACGACGGCACGCTCAGGGATGTGTTTATGCTGGCGTTCTTTACGAGCGTGGGTTTCCAGAGCAACATGAAAGTGCTCAAGCAGGGTGGCAAGACCTTGGGAATCATGTTAGTGTTGCTGGTACTGATCATTACGCTGCAGAACCTGATGCCGTGGGGAATAACGCGGCTTATGGGTGTTGATGCGCTTATCGGTGTAGCCGCAGGCAGTGTATCCATGACGGGCGGTCACGGTACAGCCGGAGGATTTGCCGAGGTGCTGGAAGGCATGGGACTGCAAGGGGCAGGAACGATAGGTATGGCGGCTGCCACCTTCGGATTGATAGCCGGATCGATGGTCGGTGGACCTTTGTCAGAGTTCATTATCCGCAAGCGCCTGACGAACGAACAGATGCAGCAGAAAGACGATGAGATCGACCCGGCGATGGCGGGCATCGAGAGCGACGAGGCGTCACCCGAAGGACGAGCCAAACGACTGAGTTCCAACGAACAGGAGTTCCAGCAATATGCCAAGGCGAGCTATTGGATTCTGCTGGCTATGGGTGGCGGTACGTTGCTCAGTTGGGCGCTCGCCAAGACGGGTGTAACTTTCCCCGCTTATTTCGGCGCGTTGATATTAGCCGCTATCATCCGCAATACCATAGGGTTCGTCAAATACAAAGAGAACGGCGAATGGGTGAAGGCCGACAAGTTGCTGGATATGGATCGCATCGTCAGTGTGGGCAATATCTGCTTGTCGATGTTCCTCGGCATAGCGATGATATCGCTCAAACTATGGGAATTGCAGAGTTTGGCTCTGCCGCTGGTGGTTATTCTGGCTGCGCAGGTAGTGATGATGATTCTTTTTGTGTATTTCCTTGCATTCCCGATGTTAGGTCGCGACTACGATGCCGCTGTGCTGTGTGCCGGTATATGTGGTTTCGGCTTGGGCGCGACGCCCAATGCGATGGCGAACATGAGTGCCGTTTGCTATAAATACCGCTATACGGTCAAACCCTTCCTGATTGTACCGATCATCGGTGCGATATTTACCGACATCATCAATACAGCTATTATTACATTGTTCTTGAATATTTTATAGCTATCAGCGATCAGCTGTCAGCTATCAGCAATCAGCAATCAGGGCAAAATAAAAAGGACTGCGGTGGGCAGCCCTTTTTATTGGTGGAGTAGGGATTAGTAGTTCGTGCGCTGGGTAGCAGCGTAGCTGATCTTCAGCGCATAAGCTTTTCTGAGCTCTTGCTTGATGTCGGCAATGACACCCATTCGGGTCTCTTTGTCCGCCTTGATGCTGACGGTCATCAAGCCTTGCTCTGACTCGTTCATAGCCGAACGCTCGTTGATGATATAGTCGGCAATCTCCGACTTGTCAGCAAACGCGTCGTCGAGCTGGATACGGGTCTCTGAACCGAACTGCTTTTGGAACTCCTTGGTAGGTGTACCTACATAGATGTATCGTACAAGTGACTTCTTCTCAAGCTTGGTGAGCTCCGTAGCCGACGGGTTCTGGATCTGTACCTTGTAGGTAACCTCCTTCATTGACGTTACGGACATGAAGAAGAACAGCAGCATGAAGATGATATCGGGCAGTGACGAAGTGTTCAGAGCCGGCATCTCGCGTTTTTCGTTTCTACGAATCTTTGCCATACTTAGTTCCCTCCATAGTTTTTCGGCTCAGCCTCGGAGATCTTCTGCGGATAAACCTTCTGAATCAGCTTCTGGTCATCCTCATCAAGCTCGTTGAAAGCCTTGTGATAATACTTGTGTGCGCACTCGTCACGCAACTCGTTGTAAGCCGCTACGAGTTCATTCTGTACATCGAGGTATGCCTGGTACTGGGTATCCACGTCGTTTTGGACGGAGATAACGTGGTTTTTGGCATACTTGACAACGCCTATAGCACCGCCAAAGTCCTCTTCGTAGAGTTTGGGCAGGTTAGCGTCGTCGTTGACATTGGCAATGAACTCTTTGGCTTTCTCCCTAAGTTGCTTGACGCTCATCTCCTGGCCTTGCACCATGAGCTGGTTGGCAGAGTTGATCTTCACTACCAGCAGGTTACGCTTGTTGATATCCGTGTCCTCGATCTTCTGATCGGGCGGGATAGGCGCAGGCAGACGACGTGTCAGACCCTGATTGACATCCATTGATGTGGTCACCAAGAAGAAGATGAGCAGCAAGAACGAGATGTCAGCCATGGAACTAGCGTTGATCTGTGGGATTTTCTTAGCCATAGTAATTCATTGTTATTATTTACGTGAACGTGCAATGCAAGCACCGGCGATAACTGCGCCGATGGTAGCAGCGAACAGAATGTAAACGAGGTACATAACGGCGTCAGCCAGTTGTGCCCAGAATCCTACGTTGTCCGTGCCTTCGTAACCGATGATGTGCAGTTCCTCGGGGCTACCCATGAACCAGCAGATAACGCAGAGCAGAATAGCACCTACTACTACGCAGAGGCTTTGGATAGCACGTTTGGGATTGTACTTGAAGTCACCGGCGAGCTTGAATACCAGCACGCACAATGTGAGCAGAACTGCCAAACCGAGCAGAATGTAAATCCAAGTCAGGAACAAATCGCTGAACTTAGGTACGTTGAGGAAATCACCTGCCACCTCGAGTGTTCCGCTCGAGCCGCCAAGGAAGAACGCAGCGATAACTGCGATACCCAAAGCGAGCAGCGCCCACAGCGTAATCTTTGGAATCATTTTATAGTTTTTCATAACTTACTCTTTTTTATAGTTAAACAATAGTGAGCAGTTATGCCGATTACTTCTTCTGTTTCTTGTCGTAAGCAACAACGATGTCAAGCAGGCTAATCGAGCTGTCTTCCATCTCGTTAACCAGACCCTCGATGAGGCTGAGGATGTAGTTGTAGAACAATTGGAGAATAACGGCGATGATCAAACCGAGAAGGGTGGTCAACAGAGCGACCTTGATACCACCGGCAACAACGGTAGCCGAGATATCACCAACTTGCTGGATCTTATCGAAGGCCTCGATCATACCGATGATCGTACCCAAGAATCCGAGAGACGGTGCGATAGCGATGAACAGCGAAATCCAAGAGAGGTTTTTCTCCAAGAGACCGAGTTGAACGCCGCCGTAGCTGGCAACGGTTTTCTCAACTACGTCAATACCCTCGCCGTAACGGCTCAGACCCTGGTAGAAGATACTTGCTACAGGACCGCGCGTCTCGCGGCAAACCTCGAGAGCTGCGTCAATACCCTTGGTGTTCAGAGCTTCCTCAATCTTAGCGAGCAGCACTTTGGTGTTGGTCTTGCTAAGTGACAGATACATAATACGCTCGATGCAGAGAGCCAAACCGAATACGAGAGTGATCAGGGTCAGAGCCATGAAGCCTGCACCACCTTCGATGAACTTCGTCTTCAGAGTCTTGTGAAGAGCTACAAGACCTGTAGCTTCCTCAGCGGGAGCGGCTACTTCCTCTACAGGAGCAGCTTCGGGTTGATCAACAACTTGCTCTTGAGCAGCTGCCTCAGGAGCAGCGGGAGCCTCTTGAGCGAAAGCAACACCGCCAAACGCCAGCATTGCGATTACCGTAAAGGTTGCAAAAAGTTTTTTCATGAGATTTTGTTTTATTTTAAACAGTTAAATTTATTATTTCTTGTTCAAAGCTTTGCATCTATCCGTGTCCGGAAGTAAACTTCCTTCCACGGCTCGCCGCAAAATATTTGCGGAGAGACGGGGATTCGAACCCCGGAAACCCTTTTGAAGTTTACACGCTTTCCAGGCGTGCCTCTTAAACCACTCGAGCATCTCTCCTTCGCCATCGGCAACCCTGTTTGACTGCCTACAGCGCATAATCGGACACAAAGGTACAAAAAATATTTGAAAAATCAAAACATTTTACAAAAAAAATTTGCTTTTTGTGTATTTTTTTTCAAAATGTACGGATTTTTGCCAAAATATGTGCAAATGTGTCACTATTTTTGCTTAAATTTGTGTCGGCAGTCGGAACAACTTTCTGCTGTTGGTGGATGTCACTTCAATCACCTCTTGGGGTGTGCAGTTGTAGATCTCCGCCAGCTTCATCGCCACAAATCGCATCCAAATCGGTTCGTTTCGCTCACCGCGGTGTGGGGTTGGTGCGAGATACGGGCCGTCGGTTTCCAAAAGCAGTCTTTCTAACGGTACATTTGCGAGGTTTTCTGCCAACTTGCTGTTCTTGAACGTCAGTACTCCGCCTATGCCCAAGTACATGCCCATCTTCAACCACTCCTGAGCCACCTCGGCACTGCCGCTAAAACAATGAATGACGCCCCGGAGGGATTGACTATTGATATGTTCTTTGACGAGTTGCAGTGTATCGGCGGTGGCATCACGGTTGTGGATGATGACGGGCAAGTCGAGCTCTGATGCCCAGCGCAGTTGGGTGCGGAAGACTTCGTGTTGCGCCGCTTCAAACTCGCGGGTGTAGTGGTAGTCCAAACCGATCTCGCCGATGGCCACTATGCGCTCGCTCACGTCAAGGTCTGCGCTGACATGATTGAGTATGGCTTGATGAATGACGGCAAGCTGCTCTTGCCAATCGTCGGCTACGTCTTGCGGATGAAAGCCAAAAACGGGATAACAGACTCCGCGCCAACGGCAGCATATATCTAAGATGCCGTCGATAGAGTGCATGTTCACACCGGGAATGACTATGGCCTCAATGCCTCCGTCTTTCTGGCGTTGCAGAAACTCCTCTCTGTCCTGTTCGTACGCAGGCTCGTCAACGTGACAATGGCTGTCTATCATATCTATTGTCTTTTAGTAGCCAATCTTGGCTGCGGTCCTTATTCCTTTAGCGCAGCGGTCCCTTGAATAATATCGACGAATCGCCGTAACTGAGGAAACGGAAGTCGTGGCTCAGGGCGTAGTCGTAGATTGTGTGCCAATCGCCGTTCACGAAGGCTGACACAAGCAGCAGCAGCGTCGATTTGGGTTGGTGGAAGTTCGTGATCAGTATATCCACGATGCGGAACGTGTAACCCGGGCGAATCATGATCTGCGTCTCGGCGTGCAGGGTGTCTTGACCGGTGGCATCGAGGTAGTCCAGGATAGTTTGCAGGGCGTCGCGGGCTGTCACCTCGTACGTGCGCTCGTAGGGCTCGTGTTGTTCGATGTGGATGGTTTCGATATCTCTATATGTCGACATTTCGATATTTCGAAGCCGGCAACCGATGAAGTAGAGCGATTCGAGGGTGCGCATTGATGTTGTGCCCACAGCGACAATGTGCCCGAGGTTTTGCATGACATCGGTTATTGCCTGTCGCGGAACAGAGATGATCTCGGTGTGCATAGGGTGCTGGTTGGCATCCTCGACCTTGACGGGCAGGAATGTGCCAGCACCGACGTGCAGGGTGAGTTCGGTTGTGCGGATGCCGCGGCTGCGCAGGTCATCGAGCACGGCGTCGGTGAAGTGCAAACCGGCTGTCGGGGCTGCCACCGACCCTTTGATGCGCGAATAAACCGTTTGGTAGGTTGTCTTGTCGCTCTCTTCGGTTTGGCGGTTGAGGTAGGGGGGGATAGGCAGTTCGCCCATGGCGTCAAGCAGTTCGCTGAAGGCTACCGTAGGATCGTCCCAACTGAAACGAATAGCGAAGGTGTTACCCTGTTGTTCGCCCTTATGCGCGCGCAGGCGCACGTTGCGCGTACCTAATTGTATTGTCTGCTCCACGTACTCGGTGTTGAACTTCTTGGCGTTGCCGACAATACATTTCCACACGCAGCCGGTGGTTGAACTGAGCGACAACTGGTAGTCATAGGGCTCAATCGGCGCAAGACAGAACACCTCAATGCGTGCCCCGGTAAGTTTGTGAAAAACCAGCCGCGCCTGGATGACGCGGGTGTTGTTATATACGAGCAGTGAGCCTTGGGGTATATATTCGCCTATGCGGAAGAACTTATCTTCGCTCACTCGGCCGTCGCGGTACACGAGCAGCTTGCTGTGGTCTCTTTCTTTGAGCGGGTACTTGGCGATCCTTTCGTCCGGAAGCGGATAGTTGTACTCGCTTATCAGTATGGGGGTGTCTGTTGTCATTGTTTCTGTGGGTTCTGTGTGTTCTGGAATTTCCGGAATCTCTGGATTTTTCGGGATGTGCGGCTTTCCAATCCTTATGCTCTCCGCTGAATAGTTCGTAACAGTTGTACAGGCAGTCTAATTCGCCGTTGAGCAGGTGGATCTTCTTCAATGGCTTGAGTCCGATGCATTTGAGTGCTTCCTCGTTGCTCGAGATGATCCACGCCGTGGCACCTGTGAACTGGAATTTCAAGGCTTTGCCTATGTCGCTGTACAGACGGAGTACGTCTTTGTCTTGTGCGAGGCGCTCGCCGTAGGGCGGGTTGATCATTACGAGTGCGCCAGTTGTGCCTTGTTCATGCTTGATCTCTTCGATGCGAATCTGCTTGACGTCAATATACTTCTGCAAACCGGCAGAGCGGATGTTCTTGAGTGCGGCTTGTACGGCGTAGTAGCCGGCATCCGAGCCGTAGATATGGTGCGTGAACTCCCGTTCGTCGGTATCGTCCTCGCTAATGGTTTCGAACAGATCTTTGTTGAAGTCTTTCCATTTCTCGAACGCAAACTGCTTGCGGAAGATTCCCGGCGGGATGTTCAGTGCGATAAGTGCCGCTTCGATGAGCAGCGTACCCGAACCGCACATCGGGTCATAGAAGTCCGACTGCCCTTTCCATCCGGCGAGCAGCAACATTCCCGCCGCCAGTGCCTCGTTGATCGGCGCGTCGGTTTGCGCCACACGCCAGCCGCGTTTGTGCAGACTCTCGCCGCTACTGTCCAGCGAGATCGTCACTTGCTGTTCGGCTATATGCACGTTGATGTACAGGTCGGGTTCGGTGATGCGCACGCTCGGTCGTTTGCCGTACTTCTCGTTGAAGCGGTCGGCTATGGCATCTTTGACCTTGTAGGTCACATAACGCGAGTGCTTGAATGTCTCCGAATAGACGGTAGCATCGATGCTGAATGTCGTGGTGAGATCCATGTACTGCTCCCAGTCGATCTTCTTCACCTCTTCATATACAGCATCCGCGTCGCCTGCACGGAATGTGGCTATCGGTACGAGCACGCGCGAGGCGGTACGCAGCCACAAGTTGGCGCGGTAGAGCACGCTCTTGTCACCGCGAAACGTTACCGCACGACGACCGAGCTCTATATCATTGCCGCCAAGGGCTGCTATCTCGCCCGCCAGCACCTCTTCCAGACCTTTGAAGGTCTTGGCGATCATCGAAAATTCTTTATCCATAATGGTGCGGATAGGGATTATTGTTCTTGCCCGAGCAGGTTGTACGCTTTATCGCCCTTGATAATTACGATCTGCCCGTTGCGCAGAATTTTCTGACATCTGACATCTGACATCTGACTTCTAAATTCTAAATTCTCCACGGCTGACGGAGTGTCAGGTAGGAAGTTTTTCATGTAGTACGGTGCGCAGACGTCAGCAGCAGTCTTATCACCACTCACTGAGCCGGTCTTGTTGATGGCGTGCCCGGAACTGGTCTGGTTCTCGTTCCAGAATCCGCGGTTTAGCCAAGTCTCGATTACTGTTCCCTTGCTGGTGCTCCAATTGGTGTCATCGCCGTTGCCTGCCTCTTCCGGGAACCAGTAGTTGATGCCGCCGACATTCTCGAGCGGTTCGAGTGCATCAACAAGATCTTTCACGAAATTGTATTGTCCCTGCACGGTGTTTGGCCATACATCGCGGGTGTCGTAGTTATATGTTCCATCAGCCGGCCAATATTGGAAGTTGTAGGCGCATTCTGCAATATGTACGCTCTTGGTCGGAAAAAGTGTCTTTAAGTTCTTGATGGCTTGCACCAGATTGTTCTTGTCTTGCTTGTCTTTCACTTGTTCGCTATTCAGATATCCGTGCCAGAACGGATAGTAGCTGAGTCCGATAATATCGAAGTCAATGCCGCCATCCACTAACTTCTGGTAGTAGTAGTTGTTATACCCGGAATTCGTTGGGCGGTCGGTGTGAATGATGATCTTTGCGTCAGGCAGCTCCTCGCGCACGGCATCACAACCGGCTTTGAGCAGTCCCAGATACCCTGTCCAGTTGTCACCGCTACTATTGTAGGGGTGAACTTTGATACCGCACAGACCGTACATTATCTCATTACCCACCTGCACAAGATCAGGCGCTGCGCCGGCTTGCTTCAATGCTTGCAGCACTTCGTGGGTGTACGTGCCGACATGCTCTGCCATGGTTGCATCATCGCTGCCTTTCCAAGCTGCGGGCGCCTGAATGTGCGTGGCGTCAACCCATGTGTCGGAGTAATGGAAGTCGAGCATGAAGTATGCTCCGGCATCTTTGATGCGCTTGCCGAGGGCGGTAACGTATTCTAAGTCCTGACAAACGGATGGATCGCTGTTGTCCGGATTGACAAAAATGCGTACGCGGAAGGTGTTCCACCCGCAACTCTCTACAAACCACACCAGCAGATTGCTGATCTTCGTGCCGTTAACATCCTTGTAGCCGGAGTTATGTTTCTCATACTGAGGCAACATTGAGATGTCGCCGCCTACGTAACGTTGATGGTCGGATTGCGCGTGTACGCATAGTAAGCTGGTGCAAACAGCAAGGGTAAGCAAAATGGACTTTTTCATGATTATTTGTTGTTTTTCAAAAATGACTTTGCAAAGATACACAATTTTTCGCAAATATGCAAAAAAATCTTCAAATAAATTTGCATTTACGAAAATATTCTTGTATCTTTGCATGCTTTTTTGGCAAAACACCCTCATGTGGGGTCCCCGACACAAACCAACGAAGTGTTTGTGGTGGGGAGAGCCGAGGTACGCGTCGCCTTTATGCCGCAGAGCGGCATCCGATGCGACCGCGTTGGCGAAGGCGTTTTGCCGAACGCGACAGGAAAGATGGCGGAGTGGTCGATCGCGGCGGTCTTGAAAACCGTTGACCTTCACGGGTCCGGGGGTTCGAATCCCTCTCTTTCCGCAAGAAAGATCGGGAAGACATCAAAAATGAAAAGAGGAAGCCGTAAGGTTTCTTCTTTTTGTTTTTGGTGGATTCACGAAAAACCTTGCAAGGACGCCCCTTGCAAGGTTTTGGGATTACGAAGAAATCCCTCTCTTTCCTTTAATATATCACTTTTTCCTCAAATTATTTGCATATATCATTTTTTTTTCGTATCTTTGCAGGCGAAAATAATAAAATGGTAAATGACTAAATAGTAAATGATTTTATGCCAAGTCCGGAAGTACAAGCCATGATTCCGAAGATACAAGCGTATCTTGCCACCCAGCCGGTCGAACGAGCCTACTTGTTCGGCTCATGCGCTCGTGGTGAAGAGACGAAGGACAGCGATGTCGATTTACTGGTTAACTACACCGTAGGAAATACACTTTCGTTGATGGATATTGGAGGTATGATTAGCGATTTAAGCAAATCACTAAAACGCCCTGTTGACTTGATTGAGGAGGATTACCTTATGCCGTTTGCCCAAGCAAGCGCCAACCGTGATAAAATAAAGATCTATGAGAGAGCCTATTAGAGATATCGAACGATTAGAACACATCCTTCAGGCTATTAACTATATAGATGAAGGAATGCGGATGCACACACAAGAACAGATTCAGAATGACCACATCGTTTATTTTGGATTTGTCAAGCAATTAGAGATTATTGGCGAGGCAACATACAAGTTAACCAAAGATTTTCGATCTGAACATTCAGAGACACCATGGGATAAGATAGAAGGCATGCGTCATGTATTAGTACATGGCTATTACGCAATCAATTTTTCACAATTGATGCGAGTGATTACTAACGATCTCCCCGTCCTTCGCCCGCAAATAGAGGCTTATATCAAAGAATTAAGTTCGCGAGAACAATAATAACATCCCCGCTTGCGGGATACAATGCAAGCCACTGCCCTCAATAGTTATAAAATGAGGATTTGACATAGGCGCAAGTGTGCGCCAAAATAAAGCATAATAGCTATGAACTTGGGTTTTCGAAAACTGGACACTTTCGAACCTATAAGACCAAGAACAAGGCTTTGTGCTCACGTTTCGGCGTGAGCCTTGTTCGGTAGATATTTGGTCTTATTAGGTAGTCCAGAATTCCTCGAAAACCCAGATTGAAGCTAACAAGCCTCACGTTTTTTGTGTGTTAAATACTACAGGAATCACAATATAATAAAACATTAATATTTTACATTATGAGACAAAAAATTATCTTTCTCCTATTTGCCATTGTGGCATGTTTTGAGACAACCGTCGCTGGAATTAAAGTCCAAATTGGCGACTTGTACTATAATCTAGACACAGAAAACAAAACTGCAGAGGTGACATATCAGGTATCTCGTTCAAGCAATAACTATTCGGGCTTGATAACTGCTGATATTCCGTCCATTGTGGAATATAATGAAGAAAACTATGATGTTTTGAGCATTGGAAATTATGCATTCTATTCTAGCAGTTTGACGTCTGTAACTATATCAAACAGTATCACAAATATAAAAAAATACGCCTTTTATGGTTGCAACAATTTGCCCTCCATAAATATTCCCAATAGTGTAACACACATTGAGGAATATGCGTTCTCGGGATGTAGCAGTTTGATTTCTGTTGAGATTCCCAATAGCGTCACAAGTATTGAACAATATGCTTTCCGTGGATGCAGCAATTTACCATCTATAACTATTCCTAATAGCATAACAAGTATTGAATATTCTGTTTTCTCTGGATGCACTGGATTGATATCTGTTGCTATTCCTAATAGCGTTACAAACATCAAAAAATATGCGTTCTCAGGATGTAGCAGTTTGACCTCAATCGAGATTCCCAGCAGTGTCATAAGCATCGGAGATGATGCATTTTCAGGGTGTAGTTGTTCTATTACATTAAATTCAAATTCCATTGTTGGAAAAAAGTATACTCAGTCTTCCAGCCTTTCATCTATTTTGGGAAACGGAATAAAAGAGTGTATCATTGGAGACCTTGTCACATGCATTGGTGATTATGCTTTTTCTGGCTGTAGCAGTTTAACATCTGTAACTATTGGTAATCACGTTATAAGTATCGGAAACAATGCTTTCCGTTTTTGTAGCGGTTTAACTTCTGTGATTATTCCTAGTAGCGTTACCAGCATTGGAGAGATGGTATTTTCTGATTGTGTAAGTTTAACATCAATTGATGTTGCGGATGACAATCCAAATTATAGTTCAAAGGAAGGTGTTCTGTTTAATAAGGGAAAAACAGCACTCATTCAATACCCACCATATAATAAAGGAAGTGAATTTTCTATTCCTAATACTGTCACGTACATTGGAAATTTTGCTTTCTATAAATGTTACAAATTGGCCTCTGTAACCATTCCAAATAGCGTTACAAACATTGGCAGATATGCTTTCTCTGATTGCCGCAATTTTACTTCCATGACAATCCCTAATAGCGTCACAAGCATTGGAAATGCTGCATTTTTTAATTGCGATGGTCTGAAATCAGTAACCATTTCCAACAGCATTACAAACCTTGCAGACTCCGTTTTCGAATATTGCTTCAATTTGGGCTCTATTGAAATTCCCAATAGCGTTACAAGAATCGGAGAGAGGGCTTTCGAATATTGCAACCATTTGACATACATAACCATCCCCAATACGGTCACAAGTATTGGACAATATGCTTTCAGTAATTGCGACCGTTTGACTTCTATAACTCTCTCCAATAGCATTTCAAGTATTGAAAATGGGATGTTTGATGGTTGTGATGCCCTAAATTCTATTGATATCCCCAACAATGTCACAAGAATTGGTGAGTGGGCTTTCTTTAATTGCAATAGTTTGAGTACTGTTGATATTCCAAATGGTGTCACAAGCATCGGACAGTATGCTTTTGGTAGTTGTGATCAGTTGGCTTCTGTGATCATTCCTAATAGTATCACAAATATTGAAGATGCAGTGTTTTATGGTTGCAACAATTTGACTTCTATTGAAATTCCAAACAACGTTGTTAAAATTGGATGTAGTGCTTTTAATGGCTGTAGCAGTTTGACTTCTATTGATATTCCAACTGGTGTTGCGAACATTGGGCAATATGCTTTCAGTAATTGTGACAAGTTGATATCTATGACCATTCCCAATAGTGTCACAAATATTGAAAATGGTGTGTTTTATGGCTGTAGCAATATGACTTCTATTGAGATTCCAAATAACGTCACAAGCATTGGAGATTCTGTTTTCTACGCTTGCAAAAGTTTAACATCAATTGAAATCCCCAATAGCATTACAAAAATTGGAAGAAGTGCTTTCGAACATTGTTATGGGTTAACCTCTATTACGATACCTAATAACATCACAAGTCTTGAACATTCTGTTTTCTCCGGTTGTGTCGGTTTGACCTCTGTGATTATTCCTAATAGTATCTTGAGTATTGGAAATTATGCGTTCTCAGGGTGCAGTAGTTTGTTATATGTGAGTATTCCCAATAGTGTCACTAGTATCAGAGAATTTGCTTTCTCTAGTTGTACCCATTTATCCTCAGTCATCATTCCTAGTAGTATTGAAGCAATTAGCCGCTATGTTTTCTATGATTGCAGTGGCATGACCTCTGTAATTATTCCAAATAGCGTATCAAGCATTGGGCAATATGCTTTTTATGGTTGCAGTAGTTTGGATTCTATATACAATTATTCCACTATACCACAAACAATCTCTAAGAATGCTTTTAATAAAGTTAACACAGAAACTTGTAAACTTTTTGTTCCATCCGAATCTGTTGACGCCTATAGAGAAAAAAACGTTTGGAAAGATTTCAAAAATATCCTACCCATCGAGGATGATAATTTGTTCACTGTCAAATTCATTGATTGGAACGGAACAGTACTAAAAGTTGACGAAGTAGAACCTAATTCTGCTGCTGTAGCACCGACAGATCCGACACGCGAAGGTTATACATTTACTGGTTGGGACAAAGACTTCAGCAACGTAACGGAAGATTTGGTAGTGACTGCTCAATACGAAATCAACCACTATGAGGTAAAGTTTGTGGATTGGGACGGCTCTACACTTAAATCAGAAAATGTTGACTACGGTAACTCTGCCACAGCACCAGCCGACCCTACACGTGCCGGATATATATTCATTGGTTGGGATAAGGACTTCAGTTCCGTAACGGCAAACATGATTGTCACTGCACTGTACGAGCCTGAGTCCGAACCGTTTGTGCCGACGCTCGACATCAATATTGACGGCGACTTCAGCGACTGGAGCATGATTCCACAATCGGCTGTAGCAACAGCAGCTGCGGATGCAAGTTCAGCGTACGCGAGTCTCTACCTCATGAAGTGGGCGATGGATGTCAACAACATTTTCTTCTACATTGAGTACTCTGCGGATGCCGATGATATAAGCAAGATCAACATACTCCTCAACTCCGACAATAACCCGACTACCGGCTATAACACGGGACTATGGTTGAACGCGGCTGCAGACTTCATGTACGAGAAAGCACCAGATAAGTACTCATCAGCTGTACCTTATAACTTTAGCAGTGATGACCAGACTGCTTGGGCTTGGACGAGTACCGGCATATCCGGTACAATCGTCGCCTGCAGTCCTGTTGATCTGACGAGTGGTCACCGTGCTATAGAAGGCAAAATCATCAAGGAGAACCTTCCAGCAGAGGTTGCTTCGACCATCCGCGTCGGTGTATATTCGACCAATGCTACGTGGAAGAACACCGGCTGTCTGCCACAGTACACCGCTGCCGGAGCCTCATCGATGTTGGAGATAAACCTCTACACCAGTACGCCTACCAACCTGATTCAAACAGGTGAAGGCAACACTCGTATTGATTGCACTAAGCTCATCCGCAACGGTCAACTCTTTATTCTCCGCGACGGAAAGACTTACACCGTGCAAGGGCAAGAAGTGAGGTAACCACCAGATAAGGCTATTGTTACTGGATTTCGGAACATCAGTAAAATCCTAAACGTTCAGCAGGAGACTTTCGCGAGTCTCCTGTTTTGTTATGTAAACAAAAATGAAGATGACCCTTTTGACCCTTTGGCACTTTTAGACGCAGAATGACCTTGTGGAATTGTTTATATTTCAGCGCCTTACACACGAAAGGGTCAAAAGGGTCAAAAAGGTCATGCATTTTTTGGAAATCGTTTGTCAAATGACATTTGACCTAATGGACTACGTGACTGTTCTCGCAATGATGCGAGAAAAATGCACAAAACTTCTAGCTGCTCATGCGCTCAAGATGAGCGCAAAAGGAACAATATAGGCATGTGAAGGAAGGGGGACATTGGCTTGTGATTGGCTTTTGGGTAGGTCAATGGTCTAGGATTCACCCGATAAAATACCGATGAAACCCCGATAATGACCCGATATTGGCGTACGTTTTGGCGTTTTGCAAGCGGAGACGAATTTTTTTTCAAAAAATGTTTGCAAATTCGAAAAATTTGTTGTACCTTTGTCACGTTTTTAATTTTTGTATCATGAAAAGTCGTTATTTCCGTTCGTTTTTGATGACGCTGGGAGTTGTTGTTTGCTATTTGTCAGCACTGAGTTTGCCTGTTTCGGCGGCGAGTGCTGACCTGTATCTGTATTTCTGGTCGGAGAGTTACGGCCTGGATGGCAATGCCGGGCAGTTTGAATCGACCGCTGAGGCGGATATCTATACCATTGCGTCGGTGGATGTGCCCGGGCAAGGGTTCAACTTCGGCGTGCATAACGCCTCGTGGTCGTTGGTCTACGGTTGGGCAGACGGCGGCACGGTGTTGGCTCTTGGCGTGGATTACCCGATGGCGACGGCGAACGCGTGCAGCGGTTGGCTGGATCTGCCAGCCGGCAAATACTCGGTTACGTTCAACGCTTCGGCGCTGACGATCCGTTTTGACGAGGCGAAAGCAGACCCCGATCCTGACCCCGACCCCGATCCCGAACAGAAAGATGCAGCGTTCCTGATAGGCGGCGATCTGTCGATGGCTACGTACATCGAGGACTGGGGTGCGAAGTTCTACTACAAGGACGGCACGGAAGGCGACCTGTTTGATATATTGGAGTCGTATGGCGTCAACTTTGCGCGCCTGCGTCTGTACCATGCTCCCGGCACGGCGGTTAAGAACGGCTCTACCACCTACCGCACGCCTATCATGACTACCAAGCACCCGTCAGGTTACCCTTATGCCGGAACGGAAGATATACTTAATCTCGCCAAGCGCGCCAAGGATCATAAGATGCAGATCTGTCTGACGATCTACCTGAGCGACTACTGGTCGGGTGCCACAGAGCAGTATATCCCTGCCGCATGGGCGAATGTGAATACGCTGGAGCTGCTCGGTGATTCGGTGTATAACTACGTATATGCCATCATGACGCGCATGGCAGAGCAAGGCACGCTGCCGGAGTACGTGTCGGTAGGCAATGAGACGAACTACGGCATCCTCTATCAAGACCTGAACAAGAACTACGTCAGCTACGGCGGTCATACGACCCGTAACGGCATAAGCAACGCCGTCTATCTGTTCAACAAGGCGTACGATGCCATCAAAGAGGTTGCGCCCGACGCGCAGGTGATCATTCATCACAGCTACGGTGACCAAGGGAAGATAGGCGTCTGCCGAGTTTCTTCCAGCAGCTGAAGAACAACGGCTGCAAGTTCGACATCGTGGGCGGTTCGTACTACCCGCACTGGGCAACCGACCACGGCGCAACGGATTGCAAACCGACAGGCATGCTGGAGTGGGCAGCGGATATGAAGACGTACATCGGCAAACCCGTCATGCTCATGGAGGTAGGTTATTCGTGGAACCCGTACAAGTGCCCGGAGCGCAACGGCGGCAGCTGGGAAGGACAGTTAGGACTCAACGGCTGCTACAACGAGGCAACCGAAGCCGGGCAGGAGTCGTTCATCAAAGAGTTGCACGAGGCATTGGATGAGGACAATAATATAGTAGGGTACATGTACTGGGATCCGATCTTCGTTGACCAGAAAGTGAACGGCTCGTGGATCAAGACCTGTTGGGCAGAGAAGTACAGCGGCAGCGGCACGACATGGTGGGAGGACGGCAACGTGATATCCAACACGACGTTGTTTGACTTCACCGGCAAACCGCTGAGTGCGCTGCACCGTGAGATGCATTCGCGCAAACCGGTTGATGAGCCGATGGGATTCGGATTAGCGGATGAGCGGGTTAGTGGATTAGGGGTGATGAAGATTATTCGCGATGGTCAGTTGCTGATCATGCGTGATGGTCGTATATACAATCTCACCGGATCAGAAATCCGGTGAGATTAAGTTCTTACTTGTTTGTTTGTGCTCGGGTGTCTGCTATTTGACAAGGCGGACTCCGAAAGCGCTGCTCCTTTCAACTTGGTTGGTTTTGAGCCTGAAGGCAGTATCACCATTGGTGATGATGTCGTACGCATAGCATGATGATCCTTCATTCGTTGACCAGTATTGTACAGCGGTACTGGTCATCTCTGTGCCCGTACGTCCACCGCAAGCGGGAAGGAACACGGCTCCGGCAGCTTCCATTTTCTGCCAGTCAGCCAAGGTGAACTGGTTGAGCTCGTAGCCGTTATCCTTACTTCCCTGGAACGGAACACCGGGCGAAACCCAATCGTCGGGCAGCAGAATGAAGCCCTGAATGCCGTTGACCGTAGCCCGACCGCACAGCGATTCGTAGTTCGTACGCTGACCGGTGATGTACGTCCACTCATTCGCACTAAGCGTACGCCACATGTCTGCCGTATTGCCGCCGTTGCTGATGGCATTTATTCCCCAATCTACAAAACTGGAGTAGTCGCACTTGCTGGTGCTGGCTTTGGTAGGATTGTCACCCGTACCCCAACCAAACAGATCTATCCAGCCGTCGTAGGTAGCAGAAATGTTTGTATTGCCTTCGCCGATTACATCGTACTGATTTTCAGCAAACTGCCATGTAGCGGTCGAAGCCTGATATTGCAGGTTGCCGCGCGAGAACTGCACCTTCTGCTTGC